>JGI24705J35276_12238163_pt1 | contig 16705 bp, 30 predicted proteins | sample TergutNt197P4_FD_35276 | JGI IMG/M metagenome (IMG submission 35276) | reverse complement strand
AGCCCGCGTTAGTGGCTTGACGGGCCTTTATCGGCAGTATTTGAATCAGCCGGCACGTCAGCCGACGCGTCAGCCGGCGCGTCATCTGGCACGTCAAGTGGCGGGTCGGGGGAGAAGAAATCGCCGGATGCCCTTATCGCTCCGCCAAAAATGGCGTCTATTAGGTCAGAGTCGGGCACAACCTCCCAAGTGTTTTTGTCGACGAGGTGGACTTTCACGTTTATTTCACTGGTTACGGTCCCCACGTCTGCGTCCTCTGCGTATTCTGAAAGCAATTCTGTCATTTTCTCGTCAGCCGCTGCTTGGCTTAGCTCCCCGCCCGACTTTACGATTTCCAATTTGTAAGCCATGTACCCCCTGACGACAGGCGCCATCAGGTGCTTGAAGTTCAGCGCTGTCACTTCGGCGCCTACTTCGTATTCGTCGTCGGTGATTTTGGTTGCCTCTGATGCAACGCTATAGTCAAGCTTGCCAAAAGTGGCGTCCATTATCGCTTTGGTGCTTATGAACTCTATGTACTCCGTTCCAAGGCATGGGCCCGGGATCGCAATGGCTGACATGTCCGTATATTTTCCGGCGCTTTCAAAATCCAGGGCTTGAAAAGAGGAAAGCATGTCGGCAACGGTGTTTTCTGCGCCCTTGGCCCCACCCGAACCAATCGACGGCAATTTTGGCAGGCCGGGCAGCTTGACAGATTTTATAATCCCCGGCAGGTTCGGAAGCTTCACCGATTTCAGGGGCCCTATGCCCCGGCTGCCGAGGAATAAAGCCGTAGCCGCAAGGAGCAGGACCAGCCCAAGCGGTATCAGTATCTTTGGCAAATTGCTCTTTGGTATGTCCTTTTTTGCCGTTTTTATCTCTGTGCGGAGGTCTTTCCTGAATTGCTTCTCGACCTTGCGGTGTTCTTTCTTCGCCAGCTTCTTCTCTGCTTGGCGTTCCCTTTTGACGCGCAGCTTCTCTACCCGCCGCAAACCGTTTGAGCGGATTTTTTCGGCTTTTCGCTGGTTCTTAGCGATGGCCCGGTCCTTCTTCGATTGCGCTTGTTCTTCTTTTGTCGGCTTTGGCGGTTTCTGCTTTTTTTCCTTCGGTTTGCCGGCGGCTTTTGCTTTTGGTTTGGCGGCTGGCTTTTTTGCTTTCGCCTGCTGCGCTTTCTGCGCTTTCTTCTGCTTTTTCGCCAGCTTTTTTTCTTCCTTGGCTATCTTTTTTGCTTCCTTTTTTGACAATTCCGCAGTATCTTCCGGCAACGGGCTTTCGCTTAATGAATCTTCATTTGGCTGGTTTTCGGCTGGCTGGTTTTTCTTTGAGCGGATTTTCATCAAATATCAGCGCGCGGGGCATGCGCGCACTCCTTTCTGTTAACAAAATATATGAGTTCATTAACCTTGCCCGACATAACCCCTTTATGTATATTTTATCATAAATTTCTACAAAATAAATATATTTTTCGAGAAAGGAAAAAACACACGGTTCAGTGTGCATATTCCAGCTGATAAAACATTGAAAATGTCAGAAAAATTGAATGAAAAAATTTATTAAAACTTTGCAAAAAGTACTTGCATTATTCTCCAATTTCGTTTATACTACAAAAGCTTGCGTAGGGCGAAGACGTAGGAAGTTGCTGAGCTATCAGGTAATTTCTACCGAGAATTGTTCCCACACGATGGGGGCGAAGGGATTCGCCAGTTTTGTTTGTGTAAAAAATAAAGGAACACACGGCAACGTGTATCAATAAGCAAGCGCACCAGAAAATCTGGGGAAAGTGTTGGACACGTTGAAAAAGCTGGAAAGAGAGTCCCTTGTACAGGCATAGCGAAGATGTACAAAATTTTTAGGAGGAACCAAAATGAGCGAACAACAAAAAATCAGGATTAAATTAAAAGCTTACGACCACAAAGCTCTTGACCAGTCCGCAGCCAGAATTGTAGAAACGGCGAAGAAAACCGGGGCAGACGTGGCCGGCCCTATACCGCTTCCGACAGAAAAAGAGATAGTCACGATACTTCGGGCTGTCCACAAGTACAAAGACAGCAGGGAGCAGTTTGAGCAGAGGACGCACAAGAGGCTTATTGACATAACGAACACTACCAACAAGACAGTCGACTCGTTAATGAAGCTCGACCTGCCGGCAGGCGTGGACATCGAGATCAAATTATAAACAGGCGGCCCAGCCGGGCCTGCGAAGGGTGCTCCCCTTAGTATGATTGCTCAATTTTGAAGCAATCCGCTGTAAGAAAGAAGGAGATAGGAACATGAAGACATTATTGGGAAAAAAAATCGGTATGACCCAAATCTTTACGGACGCAGGGGAAGTGATCCCCGTGACGGTCATTGAAGCGGGCCCTGTCGAGGTCACACAGATAAAGACTGTTGAGACCGACGGCTACGACGCAGTGCAGATAGGGTTTGAGGACGCAAAACCGCAGAGGATCAACAAACCGCTTACCGGGCATTTTAAAAAGGCGGGTGTTGCCGTCAAGAAGCACTTGGCGGAGTTCGCCCCAGAGGACGGGGAAAGCTACGAGCTGGGCCAAGTGCTGAACGTTACCGCTTTTGAAGAGGGGAAGAAGCTCGACATAACAGGCATTTCAAAAGGCAAGGGGACCCAAGGCAACATCAAGAGGCACGGGCACCACAGAGGGCCTATGACGCATGGTTCAAAACACAAGAGGCTCGCAGGCGCACTTGCCGCCGGCACCTACCCTTCCAGAGTCTTTAAAGGGAACGCGGGCCCAGGCAGAATGGGCCGTGAAACCGTAACGGTTCAGAACGTGGTCCTAGTCAAAGTTATTGAAGAGAGAAACCTGCTGCTTGTCAAGGGCGCGGTGCCCGGGAAAAGAGGCGGGCTGCTGCGCATTCGGTACGCAGTCAAGGGCCAAGGCAAATAGAGAACAAGTTTCGGAAAGGAGGAAGTACAAAATGGCAACAGTTAAAATGCTTAACATGGCAGGCGAGGAAGCAGGGTCAATAGAGCTTAAGGATGAAATATTCGGGATAGCCCCCAATGAAAACGCCGTGCATGCCGTCGTAGTGAACTATCTGGCAAACCAAAGGCAGGGAACGCAATCGGCCAAAAACAGGGGCGAAGTCAGAGGCGGAGGGAAAAAGCCTTTCAGGCAAAAGGGAACCGGGCGGCACAGGCAGGGAAGCTCGACGGACCCGTCGCAGGTTGGCGGCGGCGTGGCTTTCGCGCCAAAGCCCAGGGATTACAGATATTCGGTGCCGAAGAAGGTTAAAAGGCTTGCAATGAAGTCGGCATTGTCCTCAAAGGTGGCAGAAAACGAAATCATAGTCCTTGACAAGCTGTCATTTGAAGAGATTAAGACAAAGGAAATGGTCAAACTGCTGGACAATGTGAAAGCCGCAAAGAAAGCGCTCATTGTCATGGCGGAAAAAGACGACAACGTGGTAAGATCGGCGGCCAACATCCAAGGGGTAAGGACCGCTTTAGTGACGACGATGAACGTCTATGAAATCGTAAATTACACGAGTTTCATAGTCACTCAAGACGCAATAAATAAAATTGAGGAGGTGTATTCATAATGAAGACCCCTTACGACGTAATACTGAAGCCTGTCATTTCTGAACGGAGCATGGATGACGCGGCAAACAAGAAATACACGTTCAAGGTGGCTAAAGGCTCAAACAAGACGCAGGTGAAGCTGGCGCTGGAAGAGATTTTCGGAGTGGAAATCGAAAAAGTGAACATCATGAACGTGAAAGGCAAAGTAAAGAAAATGGGGAGGTCCGTGGGAATGACCTCAAGCTCGAAGAAAGCGATTGTTACACTTACGCCGAAGAGTAAGGAAATCGAGTTCTTCAAAGGCCTGTAAAGGAGGGGGAAAGAGATGGGAATCAAAAAATACAATCCAACAACACCTGGCCTCCGAGGGATGACTGTATCAACGTTTGAGGAGATAACGGCAAAGACTCCCGAGAAATCCCTTACCGTGACGCTGAAGAAGCATTCCGGCAGAAACAACAGAGGCGTGATTACGGTAAGGCACCGAGGGGGAGGCACAAGGCACAGGTACAGGATTATAGACTTCAAGAGAAACAAAGACGGTGTCCCCGGCAAAGTCAAGACGATTGAATACGACCCCAACAGGTCGGCGAACATAGCGCTTATATTTTACGCAGACGGCGAGAAGAGGTACATACTGGCGCCAAACAAACTAAAGGTCGGTGACACAATCGAGTCCGGGCCCGGCGCAGACATAAAAATCGGGAACGCGCTCCCGCTCCAGAACATCCCGGTCGGAACCATTGTACACAACATAGAGCTCAAAATCGGCAAAGGCGGCCAGATGGTGCGCTCTGCCGGGAACGGCGCCCAGCTGATGGCGAAAGAAGGCAATTTCGCGCAGGTCAGGCTCCCGTCCGGAGAAGTGAGGAAAGTCAGGATCGAGTGCAGGGCTACGGTGGGCGAGGTCGGCAACATCGACCATGAGAACATCAAGATAGGCAAGGCTGGAAGGAAGCGGCACATGGGCATCAAGCCTACGGTGAGGGGTTCCGTAATGAACCCGTGCGACCACCCTCACGGAGGAGGGGAAGGAAAAGCCGGAATTGGCCGGGTAGGGCCGGTCACCCCGTGGGGCAAGCCGGCGCTCGGGTACAAGACCAGGAAGAAAAACAAAGACTCAAACAAATATATTGTCAAGAACAGAAAAGAAAAATAGGAAGGAGCATAGATAATGGGTAGATCGCTTAAAAAGGGTCCTTTCGTAAACGCCAAGCTGCTCAGGCACATAGACGAGATGAACGCGGCTAACGAGAAGAAAGTCATTAAGACATGGTCCCGGCCATCGACGATATTCCCACAAATGGTGGGGCATACGATAGCGGTGCACGACGGCAAAAAACATGTTCCGGTGTACATTACAGAAGACATGGTGGGGCACAGGCTTGGAGAATTTGCGCCAACAAGGACTTACAGAGGCCATGCTGCGGACAAAACGTCAAAAGTCAAGAAAAAGTAAGGGAAGGAGAACACAAAGATGGAAGCAAGAGCTGTTGCTAAATATGTAAGGATGTCTCCTATTAAGCTCAAGCCGGTCGTAAACCTAGTAAGGGGCAAAGACTTAAAAGAGGCGCTTACGATTTTGAAATTCACTCCGGGCAAAGGGTCAGTAATCGTCGAAAAAGTTGTCAAGTCAGCCGCCGCCAACGCTGAAAACAACTTTGACCTGAATCCTGACGATTTATACGTAGCTGAAGTCTATGCCCACAAAGGACCGACAATGAAGAGGTGGCGCGCCGGCGCACAGGGCAGGGCAATGATGATATTGAAGAGAAGCAGCCACGTTGGCGTAACGCTTAAAGAAAAAAACAAGGAATAGGAGGTTTCATTGAATGGGTCAGAAAGTAAGCCCTCACGGTCTTAGGGTGGGCATTATAAAGGACTGGGATTCAAAGTGGTATGCAGATTCGAAAAATTTCGCAAACTACCTTATAGAAGACAACGAAGTCAGAAAGTTCATAAAAAAGAGGCTTTACATAGCTGGAGTGTCGCGGATACTGATCGAACGGAAGGCAAACAACCAGATCAGGATTACGGTGATGACCGCGAAGCCTGGCATGGTGATCGGGCGCACCGGCAGCGGCATCGATGAACTCAAAGCGGAAATCGAAAATCTCACTAAGAGGACAACCTTCATCAACATAGTTGAAGTGAGAAGGCCGGAGCTCGACGCCCAGCTGACGGCAGAAAGCATAGCGCAGGCTCTCGAAAAGAGGATATCTTTCAGGAGGGCCATGAAGCAGGCCATCGGCAGGACCATGAAAGCGGGAGCGAAGGGCATAAAGGTCCTCGTATCGGGAAGGCTCGGCGGCGCGGAAATCGCCAGGAGCGAAAAATACAGCGAAGGCAACGTGCCTCTCCACACGCTCAGAGCAGACATCGACTACGGTTTTTGCGAGGCTGACACCACCTACGGGAGGCTCGGCGTAAAGGTATGGATAAACCACGGAGAGATACTCGACAAAGGGCTTCAAAGCGCAGTCCCTGACGAAAAAACCGAGGGGAGGCCTCCGAGGAGGGACGGCGACAGGAAACCGAGGAGGGACGGCGACAGGCCGCCCAGAAGGGACAGGGACGGCGACAGGCCGCCCAGGAGGGACAACCGGGACGGCGACAGGCCGCCCAGAAGAGACAGGGACGGCGACAGGCGTGACATGAGGGACGGAAAGCCTGAGCTGCCGAAAGCGGTCAACCCGAGGATGAAAAAGACGGTAAAAACCGCACCTGCACAGGTAGCCAGAGAAGATTCACCGCAATCAGCGGATCAAGTTCAGGCAGCAGCCCCGGCTCCTGCCGAGACTGACCAATAGACAGAGGGTAAGAAAGGAGAGACAGCGATGTTGATGCCAAAACGCGTTAAACGCAGAAGAGTCCACAGGGGCAGGATGAAGGGCGTGTCGACAAAGGGCAACACGGTTACCTACGGAGCTTACGGCCTTGTGGCGCAGGAATGCGGGTGGATCACCTCCAACCAGATCGAATCCGCCAGGATTGCGATGACAAGGTCGATAAAGAGAGGCGGCAAGGTATACATCAAAATATTTCCCCACAAATCGGTTACAAAAAAACCCGCCGAAGTGCGTATGGGTTCCGGCAAGGGAGCGCCCGAATACTGGGTAGCCGTCGTCAAACCGGGAAGGGTTATGTTTGAAATAGACGGAGTTTCAGAAGACAAAGCCAAAGAAGCCATGAGGCTTGCGTCCCATAAACTGCCTATAAAATGTAAATTTGTCGCTAAAGGCGAAGAGAATGGCGAAAAAAAGAAAGATGTGGGTGGTGAAGCATAATGGAATTGAGTAAAATGAGGGAATTGACAGAAGCTGAGCTAAATGCCGAACTCAAGAAAAAGAAAAACGAATTGTTCAACTTGAGGTTCCAGCACGTGACAGGCCAGCTCGAAAACCCCATCAAAATGAGGTTGGTTAAAAAAGAAATCGCTAGGGTCAAAACTATCATAAGAGAAAACGAACTCAAAAACGTTCAAGGCTGAGGAAAGGAGGGTGTAATATGACAGTTGAAAGAAACAGGAGAAAGACAAAGGTCGGCGTCGTTGTGAGCGACAAAATGGACAAGACGGTAGTGGTGGCAATCGAAGACTTCGTAAGACATTCCCTTTATGGAAAAGCTGTGAAGAGAACGAAGAAGCTCAAGGCCCACGATGAAAACAACGAATGCAATATTGGCGATAAAGTAAGAATAATGGAGACGAGGCCGCTGTCAAAGGACAAGAGGTGGCGGCTTGTCAACATCGTAGAAAAAGTGAAGTAAAGGAGGCGCCGAATTATGATTCAGACAGAAAGCAGGTTGAGGGTTGCCGACAATTCAGGTGCGAAGGAGCTTTTGTGCATCCGCATACTTGGGGGCACCAGCCGCAAGTACGCAAACATAGGCGACATCATTGTCTGTGCCGTAAAAGAAGCGACCCCGGGCGGCGTAGTCAAAAAGGGAGAAGTGGTCAAAGCCGTCATCGTCAGGACCAAGCATGGCGCGAGGAGGCCTGACGGCAGTTACGTGAAGTTCGACCAGAACGCAGCAGTTATTATCAAAGAGGACAAAAATCCTGTTGGGACGCGCATTTTCGGGCCTGTAGCCAGGGAGCTTAGAGAAAAGAGCTTCATGAAGATCGTATCGCTGGCGCCGGAAGTTCTGTAGGAGGTGTAACGGGATGAAAATAAGGAAAAACGATGTAGTTATGGTGATTTCCGGCAAGGACAAAGGCAAAAAAGGGAAAGTCCTGAAGGCCATACCGAAGGACAACAGGGTCATAGTCGAAGGCGTTAACATGCAGACTAAGCACCAAAAGCAAACGCGGCAAGTCAAGGCGGAGATCAAGCACCAGGAAGGGCCAATCCATGTGTCAAACGTTATGTACTTTGACAAGAAGGCAAATGCGCCGACAAGGATCGGGTATACGATTGACCATGGTGAAAAGGTCAGGGTAGCAAAGAAAACCGGCGCAATAATAGATTAAGAAAGGAGGAGACGGTTTTGGCGGCAAGGTTAAGAGAAATATACAACAATGAAGCTTTTAAGGCGCTGATCGACAAATTCCAGTACAAAAACGTTATGGAAGTGCCAAAGCTGGACAAGATCACCATCAACATGGGGCTTGGCGAAGCCAAGGACAACCCGAAAATGATGGAGACGGCAGTAGAGGAAATCTCGCTCATAACAGGGCAAAGGCCGGTCGTGACCAAGGCTAGGAAGTCGATCGCCAATTTCAAGGTCAGGCAGGGCATGCCTGTGGGAGCCAAGGTCACTTTGAGAGGCGACAACATGTATGAGTTCGCGGACAAGTTTTTCAACATCGCTCTTCCGAGGGTGAGGGACTTCAAAGGCGTCAGCAAGAATTCGTTTGACGGAAGGGGCAACTACTCAATGGGCATCAAGGAGCAGCTGATATTCCCTGAAATCAATTATGATAAAGTCGACAAGATTAAAGGCATGAACATAGTATTCACAACTACGGCAAAGACAGACGAGGAAGCGGCGTCGCTTCTGTCGCTGCTGGGCATGCCGTTCGAGAAGTAGGAGGGGATTATGGCAAAAACATCTCTCAAGATTAAGCAGCAGAGGAAACCGAAGTTTCCTTCGCGCGCATATACAAGGTGCAGGATCTGCGGAAGGCCGCATTCAGTTTTAAAAAAATACGGAATATGCCGCGTTTGTTTCAGAGAGCTTGCCTACAAAGGGGAAATTCCGGGCGTGAAAAAAGCAAGCTGGTAAAAATATCACAAGAAAGGAGACAACTGTAATGACAATGACAGATCCTATAGCAGACATGCTAACAAGAATCAGAAATGCCAATACTGTAGGGCACCCGACAGTTGACATCCCGGCTTCAAAAATGAAAAAATCAATCGCGGGAATATTAGCCGAAGAAGGGTATATTCAGGGATATGATGTTATTGGCGACAACAAGCAGGGGGTTATCAGAGTCCATATGAAATACGGGACCGACAAAGAAAGGGTCATTAGCGGCATCAAAAAAATATCCAAACCCGGCCTTAAAGTTTACGCAAAAGCGAGCGACGTGCCGAGAGTGCTGGGAGGTCTTGGAATTGCAATAATTTCAACTTCAAGCGGGGTGATAAGCGACAAAGAGGCAAGAAAGCTGGGCGTAGGCGGAGAAGTAATCTGTTACATTTGGTAGGAGGAAACGAAATGTCAAGAATAGGTAAGATGCCTGTCAACCTTCCTGCCGGCGTGGAAGTCAGCGTTGACGGAAGCAATACAGTCAAAGTCAAAGGGCCAAAGGGAGAATTGCAGGAACAGGTCAGCAAATTAGTAAAAGTAGAAATAAACGACAGCGTGCTATCGGTTACAAGAAGCGCGGACGACAAGAATTCAAGGTCCCAGCATGGCCTTGCGAGGGCGCTTATAAACAACATGGTGGCCGGCGTGACGAACGGGTATGAAAAGAAGCTGCAGCTTGTAGGCGTAGGCTACAAGGCAGAAAAGAGAGGGACGATGCTAGTCATCAACCTGGGGTATTCCCATCCGGTCGAGCTAGAGGACCCGGACGGGATAACTACCGAGGTGACGACTCCGACGGAGATAATTGTCAGAGGCATCAACAAAGCGGACGTCGGCAATTACGCAGCCAACATCAGGGCATGGAGGAAGCCTGAGCCTTACAAGGGCAAAGGGGTGCGCTATGTAGGCGAGACAGTGCGCAGAAAAGAAGGAAAAACAGGCAAAAAATAGAAAGGAGTGAAGTAGGTATGGCAAAGGACAGCAGGAACGACAAACGCAAGAAAAGGCATGAAAGAGTCAGGAAAAACCTTTATGGAACTCCTGAAAAACCGAGGATGTGCGTCTACAGGAGCCTGAAGAACATTTCGGTTCAAATCATCGACGACACCCACGGCAATACGCTGGCAGCAGCTTCAAGCCTTGACAAGGAGCTTAAGGCAAAGATGCCCCACGGCGGGAACAAGGAGGCTGCGAAAGCGGTCGGCGAAGAAATAGCGAAGCGGGCCCTTGAAAAGGGGATAGAAAAAGTGGCTTTTGACAGAGGCGGGTTTCTGTACCACGGGAGAGTAAAAGAGCTGGCTGACGGCGCCCGTGCAGCCGGCCTTAAATTCTAACAGGAGGAAAAAGGAATGCGACAAAACATGATTGATGCATCCAAGCTGGACTTGAAGGAAACCATAGTAAGCATCAGGCGCGTTGCGAAAACCGTCAAAGGCGGGAGGAACATGCGCTTCAGCGTGACTGTGGTCATAGGCAACGGCGAAGGGTACGTAGGCGTCGGGCTTGGCAAGGCCCAGGAAATCCCGGAAGCCGTAAGGAAAGCAACAGAGGATGCAAAGAAGAATTTGATTTTTGTCCCCACAGTGGGGACGACGGTTCCACACAGGATTCTCGGCATTTTCGGCGCAGGGCAGGTCCTGATAATGCCTGCAGCCCCCGGAACCGGGGTAATCGCAGGGTCGTCGGTCCGCGTTGTGCTTGAATCAGCCGGGATCAAAGACGTGAGGGCAAAGTCGATAGGGTCGAACAATAACGGAAACATGGCCTACGCGGCGCTTGAAGGCCTCAGAAACCTGAAGACTGTAGAACAGATCAGCAGGCTCAGGGGCAAAACAAGAGAAGAAGTTTTAGGATAGGGGGAAGACGCAAATGGCAAAAATGGTTAGGATAACCCTGACAAAAAGTGTGATTGGGGCTTCCGAAAAACACAGAAGAGTTGTTAAAGCGCTGGGGCTCAGAAAGATGCATCATTCGGTTGAGCTTCCGGACACACCGCAAACCAGAGGTGCAGCGTCAAAAGTATCACATTTAGTAACGGTAGAAGAACTGTAGGAATGGAGGTGTGAAAGAATGAAGTTGCATGAATTGAGGGCACCGGCTGGGTCGACAAGAGACCGCAAGCGAAGAGGGCGCGGCACTGCAAGCGGCCAGGGCAAAACTGGCGGGCGAGGCATGAACGGCCAGAATTCAAGAAGCGGCGGCGGGACCAGGCTTGGTTTTGAAGGCGGCCAGATGCCCCTTTACAGAAGAATCCCCAAAAGAGGATTTACTAATATATGGAAAAAAGAATACAATATTTTTAACGTCAGCGATTTGAACAGGTTTGATGACGGGAGCGTGGTCACGCCCGACCTCCTGAAGGAAATCGGGATGGTTAAAAAGCTCAGGGACGGCGTTAAAATCCTTGGCGAGGGCGCCATTGAAAAGAAAGTGACCGTCAGGGCGCAGAAGTTCAGTAAAACGGCAATTGAAAAAATCGAGTCTGCCGGGGGAAAGGCAGAGGTGATTTAATATGGGTATGCTAAAGACAATCGGACAAGCTTGGAAAATAGGCGATATCCGAAAAAAGATAATTTTTACGCTGCTAATGCTGACCATTTTCAGGATTGGCGCCTGTATCCCGGTACCTGGCATAGACAGGGCGGTCCTGCAAGGGTTCTTCGAAGGGGGCGCCGCGCTGTTTGACCTGTTTGACATTTTTTCAGGAGGGGCGTTCAGCAACTTTACGATATTCGCGCTGAGCATAACGCCTTACATTACGGCGTCAATCATATTGCAGCTGCTCACTATCGCGATACCGGCGCTGGAAAGGCTGGCCAAGGAAGGGACGGAAGGCAAGAAGAAGATAGCGCAGTACACCCGTTACCTTACCGTAATCCTGGCTTTTATACAGGCTATCGGAATGTCTGTTGGGCTTTTCAGGAACGCCTTGAGATACGACGACTTCTTCTCGGTTTCGGTAATCGTCTTGACGCTTTCAGCAGGAACTGCGTTCCTGATGTGGCTTGGTGAGCAGATCAACGAAAACGGGATAGGCAACGGCATTTCGCTGATAATTTTCAGCGGCATCGTAGCAAGGATACCTGGAGGGATAAACAAAGGGCTCGTCAAGTACGCTGCGGGCGAAGTGAACATCATCACGCTCATCGTGTTTGTCCTGTTCGCCATGTTTGTAATAGTCGGGATCATCGTGATCCAGCAGGGGCAGAGGAGGATACCTGTCCAATACGCAAAAAGGGTAGTCGGAAGGAAAATGTACGGAGGGCAGTCGACGCACATCCCGCTCAAGGTCAATCAGGCGGGCGTCATCCCTGTAATTTTTTCGCTGTCGATGCTGCAGTTCCCGCTGACGCTCACGTACTTCTTTCCCAATTCGGGTTTTTCGAGCTTCATGTCCACATGGTTTTCGCCGTCAGGGCTGTACGGTGCATGGATTTACGCGTCGTTCAACGCAATTCTCATCATGTTTTTCACGTACTTCTATACGTCGGTCACCTTCAACCCCATGGAAGTTGCAGGGAACATGAAAGCAAACGGGGGCTTTATACCGGGCATCCGGCCGGGCAAGCCTACAGTTGAGTATTTGAGCAAAGTCATGACAAGGATTACTTTCGTCGGCGCAGTGTTCCTTGCTATTATAGCCGTGATGCCGACGATCATAGACCACCTTACCGGCCTTGGGATACGGTTTGGGGGCACGTCGCTGCTCATTGCCGTCGGCGTTGCCCTTGATACCATGAAACAGCTGGAGAACCAGATGGTGATGAGGAACTACGAAGGATTCTTAAAGTAAAGGTTTACAGGAGGATATGCCATGTTGAATTTGATTTTACTTGGGCCTCCGGGCGCCGGGAAAGGCACCCAGGCCGTCAAACTGAAGGATAAGTACAACATCCCACATATTTCGACCGGAGACATTTTCAGGAAGAACATCAAGGAAGGGACGGAACTGGGTAAAAAAGCCAAGGAGTACATGGACAAAGGCGAGCTGGTGCCGGACGAAGTAGTCATCGGGATCGCCATAGCCCGTCTGCGGGAAGGCGACTGCGGCGGCGGGTTCCTGCTTGACGGGTTCCCAAGGACTGTACACCAAGCCGACGAGCTTTCAAGGCATTTTGAGGACACCGGCGGGAAGATCGATTTGGTCATCGACATAGTCGTGGGCAAAGACGAACTTGTGCGCAGGCTTTCGGGAAGGAGGGTCTGCAAGTCCTGCGGCGCGACGTACCACGTGACGGGCATGCCTTCCAAAGTGGACGGCGTATGCGACGAATGCGGCGGAGAGCTTTTTCAAAGGACGGACGACACGGAGGAGACGGTTTCAAACCGGATCGAAGTGTACAACCAGCAAACCAAGCCTCTTGTGGAATACTACGAAAAGAAGGGGAACATCGTCCATATCGACGGGACAACAGGGCTTGAAAACGTGTTTTCCGATATAACAAAATCGATCGAGGCATAAGATGATCATAATCAAATCAGAGCGGGAAATTGACATAATGCGTGAATCAGGCAAAGTCACGGGATACATTTTGCGTGAGCTGAAGGACGTCATAAAGCCGGGGATTTCAACGATGGACATAAACGTTTTCGTGGAAAACACGATACTCAAAAACCACATGATCCCGACTTTCAAAGGGTACAACGGCTTCCCTGCCGCCGCCTGCGTGTCCGTCAACGAAGAAGTCATCCACGGCATTCCCCGCAAGGGGAGGCGGTTGTCAGAAGGGGACATCGTCAGCGTGGACGTGGGCGTGACGCACAGAGGGTACGTAAGCGACGCAGCCAGGACATATGCAGTCGGCAGAATAGACGAAGAAGCCGGCCGCCTGATAAGGGTTACAGAGGAGAGCTTCTTCGAGGGGATAAAATTTTGCAATGCGGGCTGCAGGCTCAGCGACATTTCAAATGCCATCCAAAGGCATGTTGAAAAGGAAGGGTTTTCTGCAGTCAGGGATTTTGTCGGGCACGGTATTGGCAGGGCGATGCACGAAGAGCCCCAAATACCAAATTACGGGCAGCCGGGGAGAGGCCCCAGAATCGCCAAAGGCATGGTATTTGCGATTGAGCCCATGATAAACCAAGGGAGCTTTGACATTGAAGTAAAACTGGACAATTGGACTGCTGTGACGGCAGACGGGAAATTATCAGCGCATTACGAAAACACGGTTGTTGTCACTGATGGTGAGCCGGAGCTGCTTACCTTGCAATAGAGGAGAGTGTACGATATGTCGAAGAAAGACAGCATTGAGGTACTCGGCACTGTGGTAGATGCCCAACCTAACGCGATGTTTATTGTGAAACTTGAAAACGGATACGAAGTGCTCGCGCACATTTCGGGGAAGATAAGGATGAACTTTATCCGCATCCTCCCCGGAGACAGGGTCAAGGTAGAACTCTCGCCCTATGACCTCACGCGGGGCAGGATTACATGGAGAGATAAATGAAGGAGGGCCAGCGATGAAAGTCAGAGCTGCGGTTAAGCCGATTTGCGAAAAATGCAAGATCATAAAGCGTAATGGAAAACTCATGATTATTTGTGAAAATCCAAAGCATAAACAAAAACAAGGTTGATAGAAAAGGAGGAAAGAGTATGGCTCGTATAGCCGGTGTTGATTTACCAAGGGACAAAAGAATCGAAATTGGCCTGACCTATATTTTCGGAATAGGAAGGCCCACGGCCACTGCTATTTTGGAAAAAGCCGGAATCAATCCTGACACCAGGGTCAAGGACCTGTCGGAGGAGGAAGCCGGCGCGATCAGGAGAATAATAGACCAGGACTATGTTGTGGAGGGCGACCTGAGAAGGGAGGTCTCGCTCAACATCAAGAGGCTGATGGAAATAGGTTGCTACAGGGGCATACGGCACAGAAGGGGGCTCCCTGTCAGAGGGCAGAACACCAAGACAAACGCCAGGACGCGCAAGGGCCCGAAGAAGACTGTAGGAAGAAAGAAGAAGAAGTAAGGAGGTTGAAAAGATGGCTAAAACTGTAAAAAAGACTGTGAGAAAAAAAAGAAGAGAGCGCAAGAACATTGAAAAGGGCCAGGCACATATTCAATCTACCTTTAACAATACGCTTGTCACTCTTACAGACCTTTCAGGGAACGCCCTGTCGTGGTCAAGCGCAGGGGCGCTTGGATTTAAAGGTTCAAGGAAATCGACTCCTTTCGCGGCTCAGATGGCAGCGGAGGAAGCTTCGAAAGCGGCTATGGAGCATGGTCTGAAAACCGTAGAAGTTTATGTGAAAGGGCCGGGGTCCGGACGGGAAGCCGCAATCAGGGCGCTTCAGACGGCGGGCCTTGAAATCAGCATGATAAAGGACATCACGCCAATTCCGCATAATGGGTGCAGGCCGCCTAAGAGAAGAAGAGTGTGAGAAAGGAGAGGTAGTTTAACATGGCAAGATACAGGGATGCTTCATGCAGGTTGTGCAGAAGGGAAGGCCAAAAGCTGTTCCTCAAAGGCGAAAGGTGCTACAGCGTAAAGTGCGCGATGGAAAAGAGAAATTACCCTCCCGGGCAGCACGGCCAAGGCAGGAAAAAGATTTCCGAATACGGCGTCCAGCTTAGGGAAAAGCAGAAGGCCAAAAGGTTTTACGGCTTGCTGGAAACGCAGTTTCGGAACACTTTCGAAAAAGCCGCGAAGAAAAAAGGCATCACAGGCGAAAACCTCTTGGTGATGCTGGAGACGCGGCTTGACAACGTCGTGTTCAGGCTGGGGTTTGCGTCGTCTAGGAAAGAAGCCAGGCAGCTTGTGACCCATGGCCATTTCACGGTCAACGGAAAGAAACTCGACATCCCGTCAGCGATGCTGAAAGCGGGGGATGTCGTCAAAGTTAAGGAAAAGAGTACAAATTCTCCCAAATTCAAAGAGATTAGGGACATGTCAATCAACGTGCCGGCTTGGGTCAGCGTAGACGTGGACAAATTGGAAGGCAGGGTAATCGCCATGCCCACAAGGGAAGACATCGACACGCCGATCGCTGAGCATTTGATCGTTGAGTTGTATTCTAAGTAAGGCAGCTACCACGAACTAGGGGAATAAGGAGGGTTTTGAGTGATAGAAATCGAAAAGCCGACAATTGAGTGCATATATTCGGAAAGCGACAAAAACTACGGTAAATTTATTGTGGAGCCTCTGGAAAGCGGTTACGGCACGACGCTTGGGAACAGCCTCAGAAGGATACTGCTTAGCTCGCTTCCGGGGGCGGCCGTCACATCAGTTAAGATAGACGGGATACTCCATGAATTCTCAACCATACCGGGGGTGAAAGAGGATGTTACCGAAATAATCTTGAACCTCAAGCAGCTTGCAGTCAAGATCACCGGCGAGAACACCAAGCGGGCGATAATAAATGTTGTAGGCCCTAAAGTCGTTACGGCGGCAGACATCAGCGCCGACGCGGAAATAGACATATACAACCAGGACCTGCACATTGCAACCCTTGAAGAAAACGCTGCGCTCGTCATGGAAATAAATTTCGCAAAAGGGAGAGGGTACGTTTCGGCGGAGCAGAACAAAACCGAGAATACGCCAATAGCGGTAATTCCCATCGATTCGATTTTCACGCCGGTCCGCAAGGTGAATTTCTCTGTGGAGAATACCCGTGTCGGGCAGGTTACTGACTATGACAAGCTTATTCTGGAGATATGGACAGACGGCTCCATTTCACCGGAAGAAGGGGTGTCCATAGGCGCCAAAATAATGCAGGAACACCTGAACCTGTTCATCGAACTGACGGACAGCACCGATTCAATGGAAATCATGGTGGAAAAAGAAGAAGACCAGAAAGAAAAAGCGCTTGAAATGACCATAGAAGAGCTGGAGCTTTCGGTACGCTCCTTTAACTGCTTGAAGAGGGCAGCCATTAACACGGTGGAAGAACTCACGCATCGTTCGGAAGACGACATGATGAAAGTCAGGAACCT
>JGI24705J35276_12238164_pt1 | contig 16708 bp, 14 predicted proteins | sample TergutNt197P4_FD_35276 | JGI IMG/M metagenome (IMG submission 35276) | reverse complement strand
TCGTTGCAGAATTCGGTGGCGCGTCCCCAGATCGGCACCATCACCGGCGCCATGAATTTCTTCCGTGCGCTGAGTTCGTCATTCACGGTTGCAGCCTTCACGGCGATCCTGCTGATAGCGCTTGGCGCAGATATCTCGATCGCAGGCGAGCACCATGGCCCGGTCATTGGCATCCCTGAGGCCGGCATGATCGCCGCATTCCGTTATGTCTTCGGCGCAGCAGCCGCAATGATGGGCTGCGCCGCGCTCTGCCTGATCATCATGGAGGAGCGACCGTTGGCCGGGCCTGCGTCGCAGTCAGCCGAAATGGCGGAGTAGGGGCACCGGAGCGTGACGCAACAACAATTTGCAGAACCATGCGCGCCGCGCACTAATGCCGGAATCAGCCGCCTTTAGAATTGGCGCGAAAAACGACTGGTATCCTGAAATTCCAGCTTTCCTCTCCGATTGCAACGGGAGGCGGAGGTGGCGGCAATGGATCGGAACGCTCCAGCATCGATAATGCCTCTGCATCGAACGCAGAATCGCCTGAGCTCTTTTCGATACTCTTCGACAATAGATGTCCATTGCGATCAATCGAGAATTGAACCGTGACTTCGACATCCTGTTTGTCGCGATCCGCAGGGTAACGCAGGTTTCTGTTGAGATAGATAGAGACGGCCCGCTGCCACACCAGCAGAATGCGTTGTTTGGCACCGCTGGGGTTGAATGCCACCACAGCCGCGTAATCCTCCGTGGCCAAATCGTTGCGGCCGACGGTCGTATATGCCAGCGCACGCTGAAGGTGAGCCTCGGTGTCGCGCGAATTGAGCATGATGAGATGGCTGAAGTCGTCGATGGCCTTGAGAGGATCCCCCGCCTCCAGAAAGGCCTCGGCGCGTCCGCGATAGGCGCGTTCCGCAGTCGGATGATCCTGCATCGCACGCGGATATTGCTCGATCACGTAGGTGAAATTGAAGATCGCGCCGTGGGTGTTGTGGGCTTGAAGGAGCGTTTCTCCAACCTGGATTGATTGGGCTGCGAACTGTGTGGCCGGATTCTGTGGCCTTTCAGCGTGTGAAATGGTTTCTATCCATAGGAAGAGTGTGGCGACAGGCAATAGCAATCCCACAAAAAAGAAGGATGCCATGATCTGTTGATCGGGTTCCCTTGAGGCAATTGCGAATCGTCGTTCTCCAGGGTTGATCAGGCCTTGATGATCAGCACGCCTGACGCGGTGAATAGCTGCCATCACGCCCAGTCGTTGTATAGTCAGGGCCAGCAGCAGGTGAACCGCAACAACGGCAGAGGTGAAGATCATGGCATGATAAGGCGCGACAAAAAATTGGTGCAAACCGAAGAAAGCGACGCCTTCGATGACAAGCAGGCCCGCCGCAGGCCATGGCAAGCCATATTTTGCCAGAGCCGACGCAGGCAGCAAGAATGTAGGCAGACCGAAGTCCTTATCCGGCAGAACGTCAAGGAGCAGGTCTTCGGGCGGAATGACGCGATAGGCGCTCGCGCCCTTTGCACATCGCTCAGCGACGGCGCGCATGCGGTGCGCATAGACAAGCCAATCCTGGTAATGAGAGGCGCCGTCACGATCGACGAGAGGTGAATCGAGCCTCTGTGTCAGAGCGAACTCACGTTCAATTTTCTCGACTATTATCGCTGGTGCGGTCCCGGCGCCCAGCTTCGCCAACGGGCCAGCAGGAAGATTTGGCAACCACGTCGTCAGGCGTTCCGCGAACAGGTCCCGGCATCGCGCGGATTCCACACCCCCCATTTGTCGAACGAGCGCGAACAGTTCTTCCCAGCGATCAGGTAACCAAGCCTCCGTTGGAGGCGTCTCGACGAATGCTGTCGTGGTCCGTGGTGGCAGCACCTTGTCGAGGCAATCGATAAATCGGCGTTCTGCCTCGGTGCGCTTGTGCAGAGGGCTCACACGCTCAGCCAGGGCCAGCCAGTCAAGGTAGCGCAACATGGCCTGCGAGCCACAGTATTGCGCGAGCGTTGCCTGGTCATGCCGGATCGCGAATTCGGCTTCCCATATATTGACCACTGCGCCAGTGCCTCCGCCCTCAAGGAGGCGCTTCATATCGGCGCCATCGGTGGGTGGCATGGGCAGTTGCGGCAAAGCTTCGCGGACGATGAAATCACGCAAGGTGCGACGTTGTTCGAAAGTGAGGTCGGTCAAGCCGGACAATATGGAGCGCCATTCGCCTGCGTCCCAGAAGCGAGCAACATCGGCGTCCCAGCGGTGGATGACATCTTTCCACGATCGGTCAAGGGGCGCAGCATTGTCCACACTGACGCCGCGAACCAATTCCTGCAGGCGATTCATTATTGCCGTGAAAGCGGCGGCCTGGATCTGCACGTCAAACCGACGCGTATCGGCAAGCGTGACCGTTTCGCCAGAATCGCTGGACGAAAAGCCCTGAGAAGGATCCGCTTCAGACTGCTCCGGAGGAATAGTTTCCTCTGCTACGTTTTCGGAAAGCGCAACTGTTGCGCAAAAATCCTTCGACGAAAGACTTTGAGAGGCTTCAATCTCGGATTGTTCCGGTAGAGCGGTCACCTCGGCTTCATTCGCCGCCGCTTCATCAACGCCACCTGTGGCCAGCAGATGCAGCGCATGCTCCCGCGCCGCCACAAGCCTGGCAAACCCTTCCGGGTTCTCGTCAGGCCGAGATTTCCTCAGCATGCGCGCATAGGCGCGCCGGATCGTCAGTTCGTCTCTGGTCGGTGTGATGCCGAGAATGTCCCAAGGATAATCGCTCACCAGGTGCCTGCCCACAACTCGATCTCAGAACGGGGACCGCTCGAACTGGGCCAAGGCGGCGGCGAAGTCGCGGCGCAATTGCACGGGATCGCGTGTCGACCGGTTATTGAGTGCTGCTTCAAATTGCTGCAGCACAAGCAAAATATGGTCCCGCGCATCGCCCAACGACTCCGCATAGAGACGCTCCGCACGTGCGATCAGAGCGCGGTTTTCGGCCTGTTCGCGCGGGGGGAGCTTGATTAGCGCCAGCGCAGCGAAGCGTTCCTCCAATTCCTGGTCGCTCAGATTGCTCTGGTTGCGGAATACGCGACGCTCGACATCGTTGGTCGACAGCGCTTTGACTTCGACTTCCAGCGCGCCGTTGATGTCGTAGGTGTAGCGAACCGTGACTCCCTGCTGTCCTGCTGGAGCTGACGGCACCGAAATCATGATCTCACCGAGTTTGATATTCTGCGAGGGGCGCAAATTCTCGCCTTGCAGGACGTCTATTTGAATTTGCGTCTGTCCGTTATGCGCCGTGACGTATGTCTCCACACGGCTGATCGGCACGATCGAGTTGCGTTCGATGATCGGCGACAGAAGTTCTCCCCCGGGATTGGCGCGATCGATGACCGAGGTCCCCAATGTGAACGGACAGACGTCGGTCATGACGATGTCCTCCAGTGCCGCATCCCGGGTCTTCAGTCCGGCCTGCACCGCTGCACCCAACGCGATGACATGATCGGGCCTCGGATGGATCATGGGGAAGCGTCCGAACAATTTCGTCACGAGGCTGCGAACAAGAGGCATGCGGGTTGCGCCACCAACCAGGACGACCTGATCGATCTTCGCAGGATCGACGCGGGCATCGTTGATCGCCCGTTCGATTGGTGTCCGCAGCCGTTTGACGAGCGGCGCCACAGCTTCCTCGAAGGTCTCGCGGGACATTGAACCCGTGTAGGCCTGCGAGGCGAGCGCGAATTCGTACGCGGCTTCGGCTTTCTCGCTCAACCGATGCTTGAGCCCGTCCGCCTCGTGGATGATTTGTGCGATCTCTGTGCGGGACAGTTTGCCGGCCTCCAGAGCGTGCCGGCTGAGAAGAACGTTGACGATGGCGTCGCGAAAATCGTTGCCGCCAAGCGCGGAGTCGCCGGCTGACGCGCGGACCTCCATCATTCCCTCGAGCTTGTGCAGCAGCGATACGTCGAAGGTGCCTCCGCCAAGATCGAGGATGAGAAAATGCCCGTCTTCGACGGTCTGCAGGCCGTGTGCCAATGCCGCCGCCGTGGGTTCATTGATCAGCCGCTGCACGTTGAGACCCGCAAGCTTTGCCGCATCAAGGGTCGCTTTGCGTTGCGGATCGTTGAAATAGGCAGGCACCGAGATGACCGCCTCGTCGATCCGCTCTCCGAGTCTTGTTTCGGCATCCTCGCGCAGCGCACGCAAGACGAGCGCCGACAATTCCTCGGCGCGGTAATTCTTGTCGGCGAGCTTCGCGCCAGTCGATGTCCCCATCCAGCGCTTGAAAGACGCGGCGGAACGCTCCGGGTGGGTGATCAAACGGTCGAGCGCAGGCCGGCCAATCAGAGCGACGCCGTCCTCGGCGATGCTGACGGCGGAAGGCGTCAGCGTTTCACCAAGCGCGTTCTCCAGAAGTTGAGGCCCGTCCGGCGTCCAGACCGCGATCAACGAATTCGTTGTCCCCAAATCAATTCCAGCAATCGCCATCTTAAATGTGCCTTGACTGCGCTCAACTCGGAGGAGGCGCCGAGAAACCAGTTTTTGGCACCATTGTCCAGCCTGCAAGCCGAGGCATTGGTCGCACTGGTGAAGCGGGAGAGGAAGACGCGCAACATCTGGACAGAACATTTGGACGGGATGCGTTCCATCACCGGTCCGGTGCGGACTTCTCCAGCAACGCCTCCGCCATCTTGCACAGCTCGGCGGGGAAAATCTCTGGCCTCTTGATACTCTCCGGATAATGTGCTGGCCCACCCTTGAAGAGGTACTCGAAGAAATGCTTGTTCAGCAGTTCGTCGAAATGGGTCATTTCGGTATCTGTCATCGCGTCGTCTCGCGCGCTGCTACCAGGAGTGAGAACAAACGCCGCCTCGATGCCATCGCTGAGAAAATTGAGCGCGCCAGGCGAGATGATAACCCGGCCGCGCTCATTACCCTCCATGAATGTGCACGCGCCAAGCAGCGCCTTGAAATAGAGGCGCTCCATGATCTCTTCGGCTCTGTCTTCCCAGGGAAAGAAGTAGGCTGCGAAGAGTGCTCTGTCCGTCTCAAGGTAGCGAATGGTGAGGAATTCCGACTCTCCGTTCATGATGATGTCCGCAGCCGCCTCGGCAAAGGCGCTTGCCGGCTCGCTTGCGATGAACCGGCGATAGGCATCCTTCGTCATGGAGATTGAAGCCGCGAGCAGAGAGGGTTCTGTCATTGTCGTTGCTTTGGAGTTTTTATTGATTGGTCTGGAGATTCTTAGTGCCGCGGAGTGGCAGAAAATCGCCTGGGCGATGCGTCAAATTATCTTGGCGTAGTCGCTGAGGAGCGCGTCAAAGGAGGGGGCGACCGGCATGCACCATCCGATCTTGATGAAATGATTGATGTTGTCATCGACGGACCGGGTCTCGATGGGCTCTTTGCGGATCATCGAGAACATCTCTCCATCGGTATACATGATCTTGCCTGCGTGTTCGCCCTGGTTGATTTCGAGGTAGGTACAGAAATCGCCGCCGAGGCCGATGACAGGTGCAAAGGGCAAAAGCCGCGGATCATGAAAGCGCATCTTTGGCGTAACGATTTCCAGATCATTATGATCGATGCCGTTGCCGACGCCGAAAAACGTGTTCATGTCCGCCAGAGCTGGCGAGAATCCAGCCTTCTCGGCCGCGTCGAAATCGAAGCTGAAGGTCATGCCGTTGACGCGCTTCAAGAAGCTGCGATAGCTCGCGGAAAATTTGGTTTTGTAACGCTGTTCATATGCATCGATATTTGCATCCGTGGCAGTGCCAAAGCGCTGGTGCACGTGATCAGATCGCAGGATCTTGTCGAGCGGGTCGTCCTGCTGCGCGCGAGCACCAGAGGAGCAAGCCATTGCTGTTGCCCATAACGCGGCTGTATGAGCGAGAAGTTGGCGCCGATCAAACATTGTTCATCCCTCTAATGATTTGGTGAAAATCACATCAGCCGCGCACGGCCTTCTGCGCTTGGCATCAGAAATAATCCGCCGGGCCTCCGTCGTCACCTGCTTTTTCGGGACAACGACCGGCCTTCACAATTGCTAACCAGCCTTCTTAGCCCGGACGGGCGAGCGCGCCGGCTTTGCTGCCTTCTTTCGTCCTTCCTTGCTCGCCGCTTCCTTGCCGCCCTCTCTGCCAGCCTTGCCGGCGATCGGCAGCAGCATCTCGCGCTGGCCTTCGACGCGCTTCTTCGGCCTCTTGCCTTTGGCGGCGGGGGCCGCTTCCTTCTCGCCGGTGAGGCTCTTCTTGAGCGCATCCATCAGGTTGATGACGTTGCCACTGGTTTTCGGCGCGCCCTTTGCAGCAACAGGCAGGCCACTGCGCTTCTTGTTGATGAGGTCGATCAGGGCGGTTTCGTAGTGATCTTCAAACAGTTCGGGCTCGAACGCGCCGGATTTCTTTTCAACGATATGCTTGGCAAGCTCGAGCATGTCCTTGGTGAGCTTCACATCCTGGATGTCGTCGAAATAGTCTGTCTCGCTTCGCACCTCGTAAGGGTAGCGCAGCAGCGTGCCCATCAGGCCATGGTCGAGGGGTTCGAGCGCGATGATGTGCTCGCGATTGGTCAGCACCACACGGCCGATCGCAACCTTGTTCATGCTGCGGATCGTTTCGCGGATCACCGCGTAGGCGTCATGGCCGACCTTGCCGTCCGGCACGAGATAATAGGGACGGATCAAATAGCGGGGGTCGATATCGGCCTTCGGCACGAATTCATCGATCTCGATCGTATGGGTGGATTCCAGGGCGATGTCTTCAAGTTCGTCCTTGGTGACTTCTATATAGGTGTCGGTATCGACCTTGTAGCCCTTGACGATGTCGTCGGAGGAAACCTCGTCGCCGGTCTCGCCATCAACCTTGAGGTACCTGATCCGGTGCCCCGTCTTCCGGTTGATCTGGTTGAAGCTGCTCTTCTCGGTGTCGGATGTGGCCGGATAAAGCGCGACCGGGCAGGTCACCAGCGAGAGACGCAAAAAACCCTTCCAGTTGGCACGAGGAGCCATAGACTTCTCCCAACGCAACGAGGACAGCTTATGAGAATAGCATCGAGGAGATGCGAATCATAGCCGAGGGGCGGGATGGAACCTTGCCTGCGCTCCGTCTTAGCCGGTCTTGGTCGCCTTGGTCCGCCCGCAAGTATGAAGAAAAAGTAACATTTGCGAGTTCCCTGTGTTCATGCTCAGTTCAAGCGGGGGAGGGCCATCTTTGGGCGGCACTCTCGTGTTGCTATCCGGTTGCCTATCCTTGGAGAGAAGCGTGCGCCTGCTTGTTGTTGAGGACGACCCCGATCTTAATCGCCAGCTCACCAAAGCGCTGACCGATGCCGGCTATGTCGTTGATCGCGCCTTCGACGGCGAGGAGGGGCACTACCTCGGCGACAGCGAACCCTACGACGCCGTCGTGCTCGACATCGGCCTGCCGAAGATGGACGGCATTTCGGTGCTGGAGGCGTGGCGGCGCAACGGTCGCACGATGCCGGTGCTGATCCTCACGGCTCGCGACCGCTGGAGCGATAAGGTTCAGGGCTTCGATGCCGGGGCGGATGATTATGTCGCAAAGCCGTTCCACCTGGAGGAGGTCTTGGCGCGGATCCGCGCTTTGCTGCGCCGCTCAACCGGCCACGCCCAGAGCGAATTGACCTGCGGACCGGTGACCCTGGATACCAGGACCGGCAAGGTCAGCGTCTCGGGCAATCCAATAAAGATGACGTCGCACGAATATCGCCTTCTGCAATATCTGATGCACCACGCCGGCCGCGTCGTCTCCCGAACCGAACTGGTCGAACATCTCTACGACCAGGATTTCGATCGCGACTCCAACACAATCGAGGTCTTTGTCGGCCGCATCCGCAAGAAGCTCGACGTCGATATCATCCAGACCGTCCGTGGATTGGGCTATCTGCTGACACCACCAACATCGCCGGGGACTTGACCCGGTGACGGGACAGCGCTCTTGGTCGCCTATGGACCTCTGCCACGACCGGCCTTTCTGCGCCCCGCGGGATCGATCCGATGCGCGCTAGCTCGCTTGCAACCCGACTGTTCCTGTCCGCGACTGCATGGCTGGTGGTGATCCTGGCCATCACCGGGATAGTGCTGTCATCGGTGAACTGGGACAACACAGAGCGTGCCTTCGATCGCCGGCTTAACCTCTATTTGCGCACCCTGATTGCCGACGTCGCAACCCCTGACGAGCCGCCGGACCGGCAGTTCCAGTCGCTCGGTGAGCCGCTGTTCGAATTGCCGCTGTCCGGCTGGTACTGGCAGATCACGCGCACTGATGGCGACAAGCGCGAGCGCTCGTCGCGCTCGCTGTGGGACAAGAAGCTGCCGAAACTCGAGGAGCAGGGTGCCGAGCTGACTACGGCCGGCATCCGGCTCGCTTATGTCGACGGCCCCGAAGGGCAGACCTTGCGGATGGTGGAGCGTCCGGTCGATCTCGGCGCCGACGGCAAATTCGTGGTAAGCGTCGCTGGCGATGCCAGCGAGATTTTCGACGACACGAGAAGTTTCGACTACTACCTCGGCAGCACCTTCACCGCGCTGGGCATTGTGCTGCTGCTGACAACGGTCTTCCAGGTTCGCTTCGGCCTCGCGCCCCTGAAGCGCATCTCGGAAGCGATCGCCAACATCCGCTCCGGGCGCGCGGAACGGCTCGACGGCGAATTTCCGGTCGAGATCGCGCCGCTGGCGCGGGAAACCAATGCGCTGATCGACGCTAACAGGGAAATCGTCGAGCGTGCGCGCACCCATGTCGGCAATCTTGCGCATGCGATCAAGACGCCGCTGTCGGTCATCGTCAACGAGGCCACCGCACGTGCAGGGGACGCATTCGCTGCCAAAGTCATGGAGCAGGCCAACGTGATGCGCGACCAGGTTGCCCATCACCTGGAGCGGGCGCGTATCGCAGCCGGGGTCTCTACCGTCGCCACCGTGACCGAGGTTGCCCCAGCCATTGAGGCGTTGCGACGGACGATGGAGAAGATCCATCGTGATCGCGGCGTTGTCATCGAGGTCAAGGCCGATCTGTCGGCAAGGTTTCGCGGCGAACGGCAGGACCTGGAGGAGATGGTCGGCAATCTCGTCGATAACGCCTGCAAATGGGCGGCCTCGCGGGTCTTCATCGAGGTCATCGTGGAAGCGCCGAGCAAGCCTGGTGCCGGCCCGCGTTTGCACATCATCGTTGATGACGATGGCCGTGGCCTGTCCGAGGCGGAGCGAGCGCAGGTCGCACGCCGTGGCAAGAGACTTGACGAGTCCAAGCCGGGGTCGGGGCTGGGCCTGTCGATCGTGGTCGATCTGGCCTCGCTCTATGGCGGCAGTCTCTCGCTCGGCAGCGCGCCGATTGGCGGATTGCGGGCGGAACTGGTGCTCCCCGGCCTTTAGTTCTCATTGCTGATGCCCCTGTCAGCCTGGAAAAGAACATGCTGGCGAGCAAAGCATCATGCGGATATTGGGCTGCCGGCCCATGTGAGGCGACGGCAGCCCGATTGTCCGGCGTCTTGCCGGACCTATTGTGCCAGCAAAACGCCAGCCGATTCGCGCGCTGAGCGCGATACGCTCCATCACTGGGGTAATGCGGCGGAAGAAAGGTCTTTTTTCCTGAGGTCTTGAATGGGGATGGCAGCGGGCGAGAGCCGCAAGGGGGGATCTAAAAGACGGCTAAGTCGTTGGATTTCCAATATTTAACCTTGAGCTTCCTCGCGCCAAATTGACAATTGTCAATTGCCGCCCCGCTTAGCCGTGGTGTAAAGCGGGCATATGGCGCGAGGTGGCGCCGCCGGAAGCTTGCCTGATGACATTATGGTTCGTGTTCGCGCTAATGACGATGGCGGCGATTTTCGCCGTGCTCTGGCCGCTCGGCCACGCGGGCCGCACTCAAAGTGGAGGCAGCGAGGCAGCGGTCTACAAGGACCAGCTCGCCGAGATCGAGCGTGATCTTGCCTCCGGCCTGATTGCTGCACCGGAAGCCGAGGCCGCGCGAGTTGAGATCAGCCGCCGACTGCTGGCGGCCGCTGGCACGGGGCGCAAGGAGGTAGGCCAGTCGAGCGTGGGGTGGCGCCGAGCGGCCGCCGTGATGGCGCTGGTTGGGTTACCCCTGCTAGCTGCCGCTGTCTATTTTCCGCTCGGTTCGCCCAATTTGCGCGATTTTCCACTCGCCCAGCGCGCTCGCGCGCCCGATCCCGCCATGGCCAGCTCGCTCGAGGCGATGGTTGCAAAGGTCGAGCAACATCTGAAAGAAAATCCCACGGACGGCCGCGGCTGGGCCGTGCTGGCGCCGGTGCTGGTGAAGCTTGGCCGCTATGATGACGCTGTGCGCGCCTATCGCAACTCGATCACCTATGACGGAGAAAGCGCCGAACGCAGGTCCAATCTCGGCGAGGTCCTCACCGGAGTCGCTGGTGGCGTAGTAACGGCCGAGGCCAAGACGGAATTCGAACGTGCGCGCGCGCTGAACGCCGACGATCCGAAAGCAAACTATTTCCTCGGGCTCGCAGCCGAGCAGGACGGCCGGAAGGATGATGCGGCCACGATCTGGCGTGCATTGCTCGAGAAGACGCCGGCTGATGCGCCGTGGCGTCCACTGGTGCAGTCCTCGCTTGCCCGGGTTGGCGGCGGCAGCGCCGAGCCCACGACCTCGCAGACAACCTCGCCGTCGCCCCAGGCTGCCGGCGGCAGCGCCGCACCGGCACTCTCAGACGAGACAATCGCGGCGGCTAAGAACATGAGCGAAGGTGACCGCGCCACGATGATTCGTAGCATGGTGGAGCGACTGGCCAATCGGCTGAAGCAGAATGGCAACGATGTCGAGGGCTGGCTGCACTTGGTGAACGCCTACATGGTGATGGGTGACCATGACAAGGCCAAGAGTGCGATTGCCGACGCTCGCGCGGCTGTTGGCAATGATGCCGAGCGGCTGCGCCAGTTCAATGAGGGTCTGAAAGATCTCGGGCTCGACGGATGAAGATCGCAGGAAGCGACAAGCCAGGAAGAGACAAGCAATGACGCGTAAGCAGAGGCGTTTGACAATCATCGGCGGGTCGCTCGCGGTGCTCGCGCTCGCGGCTGGGCTCGTGCTCAACGCCTTGCGTGATTCCATCGTGTTCTTCTTTACTCCGACGATGGTGACGGAAAAGCATGTCCCGCCGGGCAAACGGTTTCGCTTGGGAGGACTTGTGCAGCCAGGTTCGCTGCAGCGTGGCGACAACCAGGCCGTGACCTTCGAAATCGCTGATGGTGACGCAAAGCTGCCTGTCGCCTACAAAGGAATCCTGCCGGACCTGTTCCGCGAAGGGCAGGGCGTCGTTGCCGAGGGCTCGCTCGATTCCGGTGGTGTGTTCAAGGCCGACACCGTGCTCGCCAAGCACGACGAAAGATACATGCCCAAGGATGTCGCCGATGCCCTGAAGAAGCAGGGGCACTGGAAAGATGATTATGAAAAACCTGCGGCAACCGCGCAGGGCAATCCGCAGGGAGCAGTGCGGTGATCGCAGAAGCCGGGCATTTCGCGTTGGTGCTGGCGCTCGGGCTGGCACTGATCCAGTCCATCGTGCCGTTGATCGGTACGCGCCTGCGCGATCCAGCCTTGATGAATGTGGCGCGCTCGACGGCGCTGGCACAATTCCTGTTCGTTGGCGCGTCGTTCGTCGCGCTCGCGATCCTGCACCTCACCTCGGATTTCTCTGTCGCCAATGTCTATGAGAATTCGCATTCGCTGATGCCTCCGATCTACAAGATCACCGGCGTCTGGGGAAACCATGAAGGCTCCATGCTTTTGTGGGTGGCGATCCTGGGGCTGTTCGGTGCCCTGGTCGCTGTGTTCAGCAACAATTTGCCGCTGTCGCTGCGCGCCCATGTGCTCGCCGTGCAGGCGTGGGTCGCGAGCGCCTTCTATCTTTTTATCCTGATCACATCGAATCCGTTCCTGCGTATCGCCGATCCGCCGTTGGAAGGCCGTTCGCTCAATCCGATTCTGCAGGACCCCGGCCTCGCGGTGCATCCGCCGATGCTCTATCTCGGCTATGTCGGCTTCTCGATTTCATTTTCCTTTGCGATCGCGGCGCTGCTCGAAGGCCGGATCGATGCGGCCTGGGCGCGCTGGGTGCGGCCGTGGACGCTGGTGGCCTGGATCTTCCTGACGCTCGGCATCGCGATGGGATCGTACTGGGCTTACTACGAACTCGGTTGGGGCGGCTGGTGGTTCTGGGACCCGGTCGAGAACGCCTCGCTGATGCCGTGGCTTGCCGGCACGGCCCTGTTGCACTCTGCGCTGGTGATGGAGAAGCGCAATGCGCTGAAGGTCTGGACGATCCTGTTGTCGATCCTGACCTTCTCGCTGTCGTTGCTCGGCACCTTCCTGGTGCGCTCCGGCGTTCTCACCTCTGTTCATGCCTTCGCCACCGATCCGGCCCGTGGCGTGTTCATCCTGCTGATCCTCTGTGTTTTCATCGGTGGCAGCCTGAGCCTTTATGCGGCGCGGGCGTCCTCGCTCAAGCAGGGCGGACTGTTCGCCCCGATCTCGCGCGAGGGTGCGCTGGTGCTGAACAATCTCTTTCTCACCACGGCCTGCGCGACTGTATTGGTCGGCACTCTCTATCCGCTCGCGCTGGAACAGCTGACCGGGCAAAAGATTTCTGTCGGCGCGCCATTCTTCAATCTCACGTTCGGGCCGCTGTTTGTGCCATTGCTGATCGCAGTGCCCCTTGGGCCGCTGCTCGCGTGGAAGCGTGGTGATCTGCTCGGCGCAGCGCAGCGGCTATTGGCCGCCGGCGTCGTCGCGTTGCTGGCGCTGGTGTTTGTGTGGGCTTGGGCGAGTGGCAGCAATGCGCTCGCGCCGTTGGGAATCGCTCTCGCGGTATTCGTGATCGTGGGATCGTTGACCGATCTCGCCGAGCGCGCGGGTCTGTTCCGCGTCCCCTTTGCAACCGCGCTCCTGCGAACTTGGGGATTGCCGCGGTCGGTCTGGGGGACGGCGTTTGCCCATGCCGGTCTTGGCGTTGCGTTGATCGGAATCGTCTGTGAGACGAGCTGGAACACCGAATATATCGGCACCATGAAGCCGAACGATGTCGCCAAGGTCGCCGGTTACGAGTTGAAGCTCGACAAGGTGTTTGAGGATCAAGGTCCGAACTACCTCGCGACGATCGCCAGGTTTGATGTCAGCCGCGACGGAAACAAGCTCAGCGTCATGTCGCCGTCGAAGCGCAGCTTTGTGAATCGAGGTTCATCAACCGAGGCCGCGCTTTTGAGGCGCGGTGCGAGCCAGCTTTACATCTCGCTTGGCGACATCAGCGACAATGGGATCGGGGTACGAATCTATCACAAGCCGATGGTGCTGATGATCTGGTGGGGTGCGGTGCTGATGGCGTTCGGTGGCGTGCTGTCGCTGTCGGACCGGCGCCTGCGGGTTGGTGCGCCGAAGCCCGCGCGGGTGCAGCAACGTTTGCAGGCGGCGGAGTGATCCGATGAAACGGCTGATCGCCATCATCTTTGCGCTCATGGTTGTCGGGGGGCCCGCCGCTTATGCTGTGCAGCCCGATGAGATCCTGGCAGATCCTGTAAAAGAGGCCCGGGCGCGGGAGATATCCAGCGAGTTGCGCTGCATGGTCTGCCAGAATCAGTCGATCGACGATTCCGACGCAGACCTTGCGCGCGACTTGCGGCTTCTGGTGCGGGAACGGATCAACGCCGGTGACAGCAACGCCCAGGTGATGGATTTCCTGGTGGCGCGGTACGGCGAATTCGTGCTGCTGAAGCCGCGCTTCGAACGCCAGACATTGCTGCTGTGGCTGCTCACGCCGCTGGTGCTGGTTGGTGGAGGCTTGGCGTTATGGCTGCAGATGCGGCGTCGCTCTCAAGGCGGAGGCGATGCACAGCCACCGTTGACGCCCGAGGAGGAGGCAAAGTTGGCCGCGCTGATGTCTGATGACGTGAAGAAGCCCGGTTAGATCCTGAGAGCCCGCTGCCCCACTGTTGCGGGACCCGTCATTGTCCGGCGCTTACTGATCGCAGCGATTTGACGATCCACCATGAGCGGCTCTCACGTGCACAGATGCACATTGATCCGGCAGGCACCGCAGCTCGCCAGCTGCAGCTTGGCATCGCCATGAACAAGGGAGTGTTTTCGGTAAAGCTTGGCACGAGGAGGATTTTTTCATTCATGACAGGTCTTGCATGACGGGTCTTGTTGGGATTTTTTGGGGTATTCCAGGACCCATGAATTCGTGGACGTTATTGGTTGATTCAAGCTCTCTCGTCGAGGCGGAGCCCTATGGCGATTTTCTCACGCATCCCCGAGGTCACTACGAGATGTGGGAGGAATGGAAAGAACGACGCGTTGCCCCGCCGGTGACGTTGCCCCCAACTTTTATCCAGTTCTGAGTTTGCTCTGACCGTTGGATTTACCCTTTTGGGCGGTGGTAGCGACGGGAGCTGGCGCGAGCCGAGGGCATTGAGGTGAGCAGCGCAGTTCTTCACAACTCTCAAGCGCGCGGCCGAGCGGGGAGACACCCGCCCAAGACAAGTCTCGGCGCGACGTACGTGACGGCCTGGGTGTTGCACAGGACTACGCAGAGGCGTTGTGTGGTTCCGTAAGTCTGCCGAGCCAAGGAAACGCTCTTGCCCAAGTCAATCTCGCTTCCATGTACCTGATGGTCACGGCGTTACGAAAGTGACCTGGTCGCTCCCCACGTGGGGGCGTGGAGGAGGGTGCAACAGCAATGCAAAACTCGCGCGCGGGGCGCCGCGAGAATGCTCACATCAAAGGATTCGCAGGGAGCGGGAGCGCAGTTCCTGCGGAAAACGCCAGTGGCCCCTTTGCCTGCGGTAAATTACCGCACCACATCTTCACTTCATTACAAAAGTTTAACCCTCCCGTTAGGGCGCCGTAAGGCGGAAATCCCCATGTTCTGCAAATCGAGTGCTTCGTTTAAACACCAGAATTCAATGCTGTGGAGCCCCCCCTGTATGAGCGACCGTTCCGACCTTCCGTCCACCACGTCCCACCGGCAGTCCCGCCGGTCGTTGTTGTCCGCCCGCAAGGCCGCGCTGATGGCGTCGGTGGTCGCTGGCCTGGGTATGGCCGTCTACGGCTTCAGCCCGTCGACATCGCCTGCCAACCTGATTGCGAGCCCGGCGCATGCGCAGGTCAATAACGAGGTCCGCAAGGTCGAACGTCCCGTCGGGTTTGCCGACGTCGTCGAGCACGTCAAACCCTCGGTCATCTCGGTCAAGGTCAACATCAAGGAAAAATCGGCGAGCAACGACAGCGAAGATTCGCCGTTCCCGCCGGGCTCGCCGATGGAGCGCTTCTTCCGTCGTTTCGGCGGGCCGGATGGTCTCCCGGGCATGCGTGGTGGCCGCGGCGGACATGCCATCACTGGCCAAGGCTCCGGCTTCTTCATCTCGGCTGACGGCTATGCAGTGACGAACAATCACGTGGTCAACGGCGCCGACAAGGTCGAAGTCACGACCGACGATGGCAAAACCTACACTGCCAAGGTGATCGGCACCGATCAGCGCACGGACGTTGCCCTGATCAAGGTTGAGGGCGGCTCAAATTTCGCGTTCGCCAAGCTTGCTGATGGCAAGCCACGCATCGGTGATTGGGTGCTCGCGGTCGGCAATCCCTTCGGTCTCGGGGGAACCGTGACAGCCGGCATCGTCTCGGCCATGGGCCGCGACATCGGCAATGGTCCATACGATGACTTCATCCAGATCGACGCGCCGGTGAACAAAGGCAATTCCGGCGGGCCAGCGTTCAACGTCGACGGTGACGTAATCGGCGTGAACACCGCGATCTATTCGCCTTCGGGCGGCAGCGTGGGCATCGCATTCTCGATACCGGCCGCGACGGTGAAGAGTGTCGTTGCCCAACTCAAGGACAAGGGCTCGGTCAGCCGCGGCTGGATTGGTGTGCAGATACAGTCGGTGACAGCAGATATCGCCGACAGCCTTGGCATGAAGAAGGCCGAAGGCGCGCTGGTGGCTGAGCCGCAGGCGAACGGTCCGGCTGCGAAGGCTGGCATCGAGTCCGGCGACGTGATCACCGCCGTGAATGGCGAAACGGTTAAGGATTCCAAGGAACTCGCCCGCACCATTGGCGCCATGGCGCCTGGCGCGTCCGTGAAGCTCAATGTGCTGCACAAGGGGCAGGACAAGGTCGTGACCCTCACGCTTGGACAGCTGCCGAACACGGTCGAGGCCAAAGCCGACAACGATGACGACAGCAAGGGCGCGGCCCGCGGCACCGACGTGCCGAAGCTTGGCATGACCGTCGCACCCGCCAACACAGTTGCCGGAGCTGGTAAGGAAGGCGTCGTTGTCACCGAAGTCGATCCGAAGAGCGCAGCGGCAGAACGCGGCTTCAAGGAAGGCGACGTGATACTCGAGGTTGCCGGCAAAAGCGTGAATTCCGCCGGTGATCTGCGCGAGGCGGTCAGCGCGGCGCGCAACGACAACAAGAACATCATCCTGATGCGCGTGAAGAGTGGCGGCCAGTCGCGCTTCGTCGCGATCCCTCTAGCAAAGGGTTGAGAACACAGGAGCAACAGAGATGAGGGGCACCGTCGGCAATAGTTTTTCCCGCCGCCGGTTTCCTTCCGGGGAGTTGGGCAACGCCTTCTCCCTCGACCAACCTTCCGGTGGAATACGCCCCCCTCCGTCGGAAGGGCCTAAGGGCGGTGAGGTCCCCCAGCTTCACCGCCCGCTTTTTTGTCACCAGA
>JGI24705J35276_12238165_pt1 | contig 16751 bp, 11 predicted proteins | sample TergutNt197P4_FD_35276 | JGI IMG/M metagenome (IMG submission 35276) | reverse complement strand
AGGCAAAATGAAAATCGCACAAAAATATTCACACTTGAATGGAGAAGAATATCTTATTGTTCATAAGAATAATCTTTACGAAGAAATAGCCGAAGTAATAGAAAGTATCAATGCCAATGAATTTCTAACAAAAGAAAGTAAAGAAAAAACAATGCCAGGCAAATGCTTTACAGTCCAATTGAAATCAATAAGGTATTTATCCAACAGTTTAGCAAGTTGGGCTGGAATGAAAGCAGATACAGATATTTCATAACAACCGAACGGGAATTACTTACGCCTGAAAATGTTAAGGCTTTTGCAGCAATGGGCGATTCAATGCTTTACCAAAAGGTTACCGGCATAGAAGACTTTGTGAGAGATTTAGGGAAAATAGCTAAAGAAACGGAATAGTCTATGATAATTCACTTATTCATAAAAAATCACCTGACAATAGAAAAGAAAATAGCAAATGCCTCTCTTTCAAATCAGAATATTTCTTGCAAACTGCACACAAGTTCTTGTTTCTTTGACTTGATCAGACCATGAATTGATTGCGTATTCCAGTTCAATATCTACATAGATAGGCCAGCCTTCTTTTTTTAATAAAAACAAAACTTCGGCCAATGGTGTTTCTCCCTGGCCCCATACCACTTCTTTGTTGGGTGGGTCCGTTTGTGGGCCTGTCTTATCTTTGAAATGCAGACTGAAGATACGATCATGGTATTTCCTGATAAAATCACATGGATTTAAGCCAGTTGTACCGTAATAATGTCCGACATCGAAGTTTAGCATCACTGCCGGAGAAATAGCAAGGTACGGATCAATACTGAAACCTGGCTCTGCAAACTGTGCATGATTATGAATAATGGCATACATACCATGTTTTTCGGCATGGGGAGCCATTTTTCTTGTCCATTCATCGTTGATCTCTTCACTGACTCCCCTGGCACCCATAGCCTTGGCAGCACGAAAAGCATAATCAATTTCTTCGTCCGACCATCTACCCGGCGTGAATTTCACAATGTGGACTTCAATGCCTGCATCGTCAAATAATTTTTTGGCGGAAGCTACTTTTTCTGGCGTAACACTAATACGCCAAGCTTTCAGATCAGCATTGTACTGGTCGGTGATCGCTTGCTGTTCGGGAGTTAACTGGCGCCGTCCAGTAGCATCAATCTGTTGAGTAACAGGATCAAATAGTGGCATTTGAGGGGCTCCAAGAAATGCCTCAAGGTCTGGACCGCTTCTGAACTCAATCGAATTAATACCTGATTCCCTGCAATACTTAACACAATTTTCAATACCTATCGGCATATTTCGATAACTATAGGTCGTACATCCGATTTGTACGCCACCAAATTTGGAACCAAAATCATAAAAACCGGGGAATGATGGTACCGCCGGAGCTGTTTGACAGGATGTGGCTATCATCGGAGCCAAAGATGCAGTTGCAAGCGCTGTGACTGAACTGCCTAAAAAACTACGTCTTGATAATTTGTTGTTCATAACTTTGTGGTTTATTTATAGAGATATTGTTAATCCTTTTTATTCGGTGGTAACGGCCATGAACACCAATGGGGCATTTCCGCGCTTTTGAAAGTTGAAAGCTGATAATTTTGTCTTATTCATGTGCTTAACAGTTAATTATCTCATCCATTCCAACTGTCTTTCAATACTGGTTGGTAACTCATATTTTTTAATATGATTGGCTACTCTTTCACCAATAAGATCAATTTTATTGATATCAAACTGTCCCATACCGGCATCGGCACAGAAATTCATGTATCCAATTGTAGCAGCGTCAATTCCCATTAATTCAACGCCGATGCGGTCAACTGCCAACCAGTCCAAACCAGCAAGGCACACTCTGCTGTCAACTACTGTTCCCCGTGTGGGACCATTGCCTTGCATACCATCATAACCATCAATGAATGCCAGATCAGGACGAAGGTTGTAGGCAGAAGTAAACAAGTTATAGTTGATACCCTTGATTCCGTTGCCATGAACAATCGACTTGTCGCTTCTTGTTCCTTCAGGGCGGTTTCTTCCCGAAACAAAACCAATATCTTTGATAGGAGCTCCAACCACAATATTCTTTAACGACAAGGTAGCAATAATACGGTCGTGTGTTTTCATACGAGCCACTGACACAATGAAATTGTTGCGATCCATTAAGTATGAAGTCACTCTAACAGGTTTTGGACGAAACTCTGTCTCATCAATAAGATGAATTAGCTGAATAGGAGTTTCATCCAAATCAATCAATGGCACATGGTATTTTTCTGCTACCGGAATAAATTTATAATTGTCGTAAGCTACCATAGTTGGGCCATCTGCCGGAGATTCGGCAATGATCACATTTTCTAATTTTTTGATTGATTTAAAAAACTCCAATATTCCTTCTATCGTTTCACAGTGTGTGGCGCTCAATTGAATATTTGAGGCAACAAAATTGGGTTTAAGTATGATACGCTTTTTCTCTACGGCTTGCGCAATTTCTTTCGAAAAAGGCTGTAATGTGCGGAAGGCCATATCTGCCCGATCATTACCGGTGACCAACGAAACCTGTGAATTAGTAATTCCAGTTACGGTTTTGATAGAGGCTTGTTGTGAGTATGATTGCAAAACCAATGAAGGTAATGCTGCGGCTGCAACACCGCCAAACAATGAAGCCCTGATAAAATCCCTTCGATTTAACATATTCATATACTGCAATAAATTAATGGTTAATATAACAAATTTGAGCATCAAAAGTAAATAAAACTTTTTAAATATGGAACATTTTACAAAAAAGTACCCTGCTAAATACAATATTTCAACACAATAGACAAAAAAGAAACACAAAGATCACAATGGGGAAAACAATGGATTTCAACTATTTGTGACTTTTGCGAAAAACCTTTGTGACTTTTATGTTAATGATTTCTTGTTTTCGAAACAATCTTTTATTGAAAAATTATTCAACGATAATTCTTGCCGACAACGTATGCCCTTCGCTATCCACAACTGTAATTGTATGATTGCCGGTTGAGGGGCATAATGTGATTTTGTGGAAATTTTGGGTAGCTGTGATGTAATCTTCGTCCATGTGCCAAAAAACAGTGGCATTGTTGCTACTGTGTGCTAATTCAAAGGTAATGGTTCCCGGACTGCCATCCAATTGCTTTGGCAATGAGACGCGTACAAAACCTCCTTGAGGATAGATAAACTGCATCGGTAACAAGGCATCGTCGCCGCACCCCGGTTTGAATGGAGGCAATGGCTTGTATTCCAAATGAATCTGCCTGTAAAACCATTCATAAGCAGGAGGTAAAATAAACCAACTTTTTTGAACGACCGGCTCATTTTCAATGCAATGTTCGTGTACTCGAAATTTTTCGTCCAAACTCATATTTATCTGAGTATGATAAGGACAGGAGATGGTTTTCAATCCGTTCGGAACAATCAGGACTGTTTCGGTGTCATCGCAAAAGCGTCCTTTCAGATGGCCGGACAACCGGCATATTTCGACTTCCGTAAATTCGTCTGTTGGTCTTTCGAACCATGACGATGAAGGCAACAGATTGAATATATCGAACATCACAGGGCCTGCTGTTCGTGCACCAACCAAACCCGGTTTGCCTTCTCCCGAAGCATTCCCAACCCATACACCAACGGCATATCTCGGTGTGATACCGACTGCCCATGCGTCGCGGAATCCATAACTTGTCCCTGTTTTCCATGCGATCGGCTGCATGGATTGAATAACATGCCAATCAATCTCTTCGGGACGGTTTACTTCTTTTATGGCGTCGAAAGTCTGCCAGACTGCCCCACGGTGGAAGTCCCCACGAGCCTCCCCCTGCCCCCTCCGAAGGGGGATAGATAGCAAACTGAGGGGCGTTTGTTCAAGTCCCAGCAAACTGCGTGCCATATTACTGTATGCAGAAGTGATGTCCCGAAGCGTACCTTCAGCGCCGCCTAAAATCAAAGATAAGCCGTAATGAGTGGAGGGCTTGGATAAGGTGGAAATACCTGCTTTTTTTAGAAAGTCATAAAACTTCGGCACACCATACCGCCGCAACAACGCAACAGATGGCACATTCAATGAACGGGTGATGGCTTCTGAAGCAGGAACCGCACCATCATATTTCAGATTGAAATTCTGTGGCGAAAAGCCGTTGATATTCATTGGAATATCCGGCAATAGCATATCAGGTAAGATTTCACCTTCCTGAAGTGCTGCATAGTATAATAACGGTTTCAGGATACTTCCTGTGCTACGTGGAGCACGAATAATATCTACCCTGTTGCCGGAGCCTTGCGCTTGATAATTGACGTTTCCGCAATAAGCAAGTACTCGGTTGGTTTGTACATCTATTACCAAAGCGGCCATATTCCGGATATCGCTCTGCATGAACTCTGCATTCCAACGTTGCATTAATTCTTCTACCTGTGTCTGTATGTTTTTATCTATGGAAGAAACAACCTGTTCCCCCCGTTGATTTTGATAAAAAATATCTACTAAATGAGGCGCACTTTGTGGCAATGGAAGCGGCTCTGAAGGTAGTGTTTCACTCAGAGCTAATTCATAATCCATTTTGTCAATACTCTTTCGTTGGTATAGCCGGAGAAGTAATTTATTACGTTTGTTTGTTAATGCCTCCCTGTTTTTCGACAAATGAATCATGGCAGGAGCATTTGGTAAGACGGCCAATGTAGCGGCTTCAGCCCATGAGAGGTGGTTCGGGGAATGACCGAAATAACGCCACGAGGCAGCATCAATACCCACTACATTGCCTCCGAAAGGAGCATGTGATGCGTATAGTGACATGATTTTCGTTTTGGAGTAACGAAATTCCAGGCGGGTTGCCAAAATGATTTCTATTATCTTTTCTTTTATCGTCCGCTTTTCGCCGCGCGACAGACGAATGACTTGCATTGTAATGGTACTGCCTCCGCTTACTATCCTTTTGGATTTTATATTATTGATAAATGCACGACCGATAGATACCGGATTTACGCCCCAATGATAACGATAATACCGGTCTTCATACTCAATCAGGCATTGTTTGAACTTTGCGGGTACCGTATCACTTGCCGGAAAACGCCATTGCCCGTCTTCCGCAATCCGTGCACCCAGCAAATCGCCATTCCTGTCGGTCACTACAGTAGCATAACTAACTTGAAACAACTGGCGGGGAAGGCAGATAAGATAAAGAATGAACAATACAACTGCCACATAAAGAAATGATTTAGATTTTTTTACGCTGAAATTCATGGGAATTATATTTTCACAATTGAAATGAAATGCCAAGCAGAAAAAGAGGTTCTTCCTGCAGAACTTTACCAGAAGTCATATTGCTTAACGGTTCCATATCTTGTGCAGGCATTTTAATTCCCATACCGGCCATTTGTTATCTTACTGATTCTATAAATCCAACTATTTCCGGACAAAGAGCAGGTATATTCTTCAGATTTGGATTCATATATGTTTGTACCTGCAATATCCGGTCTTTCGTGGAACATTCCTTAAATATATGATTCATATTTGGAATGATACTCAATATCGCATGTGGTTGCGCTTTTTGTAATAGTACTGCATCTTCGGGTAATACTTGAATGTCTGTTTCTCCTTGTATGATCAACACAGGTACGGTTAATTTTGCAATTTCAGCTGCCGGATCTGTTGCAAACCAGGAAATAATATATGGTTGTACACTCGGGCGGAAAAGAGCTGACAATATCGGCGGTACGTCGGAAACTGTGTGTCCGTTTTTCAGATTCTCAATAAATGGTTCTGCCATTTCGAGCAATGTGGCGGATTGATCGGCCAATTGATTTTTAAGGACTTCATCCAATTTACGACCAACGCCGGCAATAGTCACTACTGCTTCCACTTTCGGGTTGTCTATCGAAGCCAGAACGCCTATTTGAGCTCCCTCGCTGTGACCTACTACTATAACACGCTTGTAATTCCTGGACAAGAGATCAATCCATGATCGCGCATCGTCAACGTAATTTGAAAATCGCAAATCTTCTTCTCTGCCTCCAGAAGCAGTGCTTGCTGCAATTCCACGTTTGTCGTATCTCACAGAGGGAATGCCCGCCATACTCAGATCTTCGGCCAAAAACCTGATCGAGTTATTGGACATTTGTGGATTGTTGCCGTTGCGATCTGTCGGACCGGAACCACAGATGAAGAGTACTACAATATCTTTTAAATCATTTTCAGGCATCAGTATCGATGCGAAGAGATCGCCGGAGGATGTCCTTAATACAATTTCAGTCTCTATCGCCTCTACATTTTCTGCGGACTTGAAATTATCAACAGATTTGGTTTCTATCGAAGTTTTCATAAGGGTCATCGGAGTCGAAAGAGATCCCTGTTGGAATATGCCTACAATGGAATCTGTTTTAAATTCACCGTTATACGATAATCTAATGTTCGGAACTGTCAAAGACAATTTCAAGCCGTCAAATTCAGTAGTAGCTACAGGAATCCCATTTGCGCCTTGGTCAGGGCTGTCCATAGTGGATACATAGCCATTTACATCTTGGCTGATATGAAAAACGAGCCTGAGGTTAACTCCCTGAAAACTTAAAATACTGTTCCATTGCCCGGTAATATCCTGGGCTTGCATAAATATGCAGCCACAAAAAAAAGCTGCAAAAATTACCACTCTTTTCATTTCTTTTTTAGTTTGAAATATGCCTCCTGATTCATTCTGCAAATATACAATATTTTTGCTTCCCCACTCTATTCATAATAGAATCGTTATTTATAAAATTGGAAAAATCAGGAAGGGCTTTCTCAAAGTATTTTTCCCCTTTTTGATATACAAAAAACGACAAGATACTATATGTATGCCAAATTGTCAGGTTTTCTCGTCTGGCATTTTTTTTGCTTATACTAAAAATCAATACAATGACTATTCGTAATTCGTAATTTATAATTCGTAATTAATATATGGCAACGAAAGGAAATATTGGGGTAACAAGTGATAATATTTTCCCCATCATCAAAAAATTTTTATATAGCGACCACGAGATTTTTCTTCGTGAATTAGTTTCAAACGCAATTGATGCAACCCAAAAGCTGAAGACATTGTCGTCGGTAGGTGATTTCAAAGGTGAATTGGGTGATCTGACAATTCGCATAAGGATTGACGGAAAAAAATTGATTATATCAGACAGGGGTATCGGAATGACAGCTGACGAAATCGAAAAATATATCAATCAGATCGCATTTTCAGGTGCTGAAGAGTTTGTAGAAAAATACAAAAATGATGCTACCGCTATCATAGGTCATTTCGGTCTTGGCTTTTACTCATCCTTTATGGTGGCAAAAAAAGTTGAAATCGTAACAAAATCCTGTATTGAAGGCGCTATTCCAATGAAATGGAGTTGTGAGGGGACTCCTGAATACAGTCTGAAAGAAACAAAAAAAGAAGACCGTGGAACAGATATCATTCTGCATATAGACGACGAAAACAAGGATTTTCTCGAAAAGACAAAAATTCAAACGTTGCTCGCCAAATATTGCCGTTTCCTGCCATTGCCAATTGCCTTCGGGAAGAAACAGGAATGGAAAGACGGCAAATATGTGGATACCAACGAAGACAATATTATTAACGACACGCAACCGGCATGGGTGCGTAAGCCTATCGACCTGAAAGAAGAAGATTACAAAAAATTCTACAGCGACCTCTACCCGATGAGCGACGATCCTTTATTCTGGATTCATCTGAATGTGGATTATCCGTTCAACCTGACAGGTATCCTGTATTTCCCACGTATCAAAAACAATATAGACCTCAACCGAAATAAGATTCAACTCTATTGTAATCAGGTTTTTGTGACCGATTCGGTCGAGGGAATCGTACCCGAATTTCTGACATTGCTGCATGGTGTACTCGATTCGCCAGATATACCTTTGAATGTCTCACGTTCGTTTTTGCAAAGCGACCAAAATGTAAAGAAAATATCAACACATATCACCAAAAAAGTAGCCGACCGGCTGGAGGAGATTTTTAAATCCGACCGCCCACAGTTTGAAGAGAAATGGGAAAGCCTTAAACTCTTTATACAGTATGGTATGTTAAGCGACGAAAAATTCTACGAACGCGCCATTAAGTTTGCATTGATGAAAGATGTGGACGGTGCCTGTTTCACACAAGACGAATACCTGAAACTGATCAAAGACAACCAGACCGATAAAGACGGATCTATTATATACCTCTATACGACCAATAAAAATGATCAATACAGTTATATTCAAGCAGCTCAAGATAAGGGTTATAGCATTCTTGTGATGGACGGACAGCTGGATGTCCATGTTATCAGTCATCTTGAACAAAAACTCGAAAAAACACGTTTTGTGCGCGTTGACAGTGATACGATTGATAAACTAATCCGAAAAGAAGAAAGTCATTCCATTCAATTGGACGAAAATCAACAAAATGCATTGCGTGAAATATTTAAAAGCCAACTTCCTGTAATGGAGAAAATGGATTTTAATGTAGTCTGTGAAGCACAGAGTGAACAGGCAAATCCTGTCATGCTGACCCAAAGTGAATATATGCGGCGTATGCGTGAAATGTCATTCATGCAACCAGGGATGTCGTTCTACGGCGAAATGCCTGACAGTTACAATGTAGTTCTTAATACAGACCATCCATTGGTAAAAAACATTTTGGCCGATGAAGAAACGAACTGTGCTGATAGCCTGCGCCCGATTCAAGCCGATATAAAAGGTTGGGAAACCCGTCAGGCCGACCTTCGTGCTGCGCAAAACAAAAAGAAAACGGACGAAATCACAGAAACGGAAAAAGAAGACCTCACAAATACAAATAAGACATTGGATGAATTGCGCGACCGGCAAAAAGCCATCTTATCAGAATATGCAGCCAATAACCCGATTATTAGCCAGTTAATTGACCTTGCCCTGTTGGGTAACGGATTACTGAAAGGTGAAGCATTAAGCCGTTTTATCAAACGGAGTGTGGGAATAATGAACGGTTGAGCTGACACCGAGAGTGATAAATGAGAAATACAATGCAAAGCCTTAATAAAAATCTATTACTGCTAAGTACCGTGCTATTACTCTGTTCTCTATCCTTGCAAGGACAAGAATATAACATTCAGGCAGCAAGGTTGATTACAGCTCAGGAAATAGAGATAGTATGCAGCACCCGTCCGGCCAATGCGCAGGAAATGTATCATCAAGTCAAGGTTACAGTTCAGGGTATTAATGTCAACTACAGCTATTTATCTTATTTTGATTTTGGTCATTATGCTGAGGCTCCCGTCATCAATATCCGATTAGACAAACCTCTCAATGTTGGTACTTTAAGAGGCAAAACCGGTATCTCCCGAACGCCGGGTGAAAATACGCAGACAGTATTAGGTCCTGCTGCCGCCGCCACTGTGCAGGTGAGTTCTGGAACGCAAGTGGTGGCTACAGAATGGGCTCCTTTTTATGACTACATGAACATCGGTTCAAAATCGAAGCTCAGTGTTACCGGTACGGCAGCTTGCAGTACATTAGCTCAAAATGATGAATATCTGGGTGTGCCCTATACAAATGAACATGTGATAGATTACGCCGCAGGAGGCATACACCGCATGACAGGTCGCGCTGAACTCATTACACAAAATGCTGTAGACTATGGCATGACCATTATGTTGGTAGGCCCCGACCAGTCTGTATATGAAGCCCCCCAATGGCGGGAACTTTACGACGCTTCCGACTACAAAACCCGTCAGATAATAGAAGGTACACTAGAAAAACCCATTATCGTAGCAACGGCCGACGATGTGATGCGTCAAAAGAGCGCTGGAGTGATGGAGCGACCTAAAAGCGATTTTTTCTATTTAGGCGAGGCTGTTGCCCGTATGTTCTGGAAGGTGGGGGTAGATGGATCGGCACAAGGGGCGACCTTGGGTTGTAGGCGTGTGGCACGCAGCGTTTATAACAACCCCGACGATTACCGGTACGATAAGCATGTAACGATTGCATATGAAGAAGCCGGAAAAAACAATAAATACCCGGGTACCAGGATGATGGAAAGTATAGAGGATTATTTTGTTTATGGCACCATGATTTTTTATGAATTTATTCCAGAATCCGATAATGGCAGTTGGCGTTATACAGGCGGCCCTGTAAATACACGGGAAGAACTTAAACGTTACGATCCTGACCTGTATCGGCCTATGTGCGGAATTTATGGTGAATGGGAATACTTTTCAAGCGAGAACAGCGATGGTTTTGACAGGGGAAGAGACGGTGTGCGTTCAGCTATGCCCTGGTTTTGGCACTGTCAGATTGATAATTATGATATTACAACCCGACCGTATCCCTTGCTTGAAGTAGAGCATGTTTGGGTAATTGCCGGGAATCAAATCGAAATAAAATTTAATCGTGAGGTTCGCGATATGACCGAACTCTACAACCTCCAGAACTGGAAGTTGGAACACAGCGCCGACGGAGGCCGGAGCTGGACAGAGGTAACAGGTCTCAATATGGCAGGAGGTTATTTGTGGAGGGCTATTACTTTGCAAATCTCAAATTCGGGTGAAAATGTTTCCAACATAGGATCATTTACAACCGGACAATTCGGAAGGAGTTTTAGGGGCTTTAACCTGCAGGACATTGATGAACGCAGCCTGTCTGCCGGTGGTTGGATAGACGATAACGAGTCTGTCAGTCCTACCGCTCTCCGATTCGGCCAGTACTTAGATGTAGAAGAAGCTATAAGCCTTTACGGAGCAGGCATCAATGGCCGGTTCAGACTCTATTATACAGGAGACAGTTCGATACGCGATTGGGCAGGTCATTTACTCCCCTCCAATAAACCATATTATGCAGAGTTTAAGCCATGGGTGGGAAATGTGTATCGAAGTCCTCTCACCGGTGTTTATATCTACGGCGACACCCAGGTCCCAAAAGAAGTGCTCATTCTTTCGGGCATGTATTATGATTTAGGATTTACCAACAATTTGACTAAAATATATAATAACTGGCCGAAGGGGGAAGCCTATACCGTAGATGAGCGGCAGACCTCCTCACTCTTTGACCGTCCGGGTCAGCGGATAGCCGACTATTCTGTCAGACAAAACGGAGGTATGCTGGTAGTAGCTGAAGGACAGCATCCCAACCAGCAACCCGAGCGCAGAGGCCAACAGGCCGGCAACTACCACAGTGGATTGTATGTAGAAGGTTGGGGCGGAAATATCTTTCAAGATCAGGCGAATAACATAACACGCGACTACAGCATGACCAGATACAAGAATGAATACCTGCTCTACCACGAGGGCGGTCACGGTATAGACAGTTATACCGGACCCGACAGTTATGCCCCCTGGATATTTACCAATATCACTTCGGCCCATCAGAGCGCTACCAGCGAAGCCAACGAGCGAAGGTATTATGACGAAAACAATGTGGGCGCTTATTTATCCAATCGGGGTGAGTATGTTTCCACCGGCGCTACCTATTGGCACAGTTGTTCACGGGAATCAAAGGATGGCACCAATGACGGCACATGGACCCCGATCAGCAATCGTTGGACATTCTATCGCTACGACCCTTGGGGCTTTGAAGCCTTTAAGCGTCTGTTTTGGTCGGGAGATTTGGGCTTGTGGTATGAAAACAGAATTGGAGATCCTTATTATCGGGTATTATCCGGCGATTGGAAATATCTGCAGTACGATGAGGAATTAAATCGGTATCTGACCCTTCGATCCGGCTTATACGGAGAAGGAGAGACTCTGAAAATTGACAGCGAAGACGCTTTGATTGCATGGGGTTGCACCGTATTCGAAACCCTCAGGGACGACCCCTATACCGGCTATCAAAACCATAGTGTCAACTGGGTATCCTGGTCAACCCCCATGATTTACGACATCACCACCAAAAAGTCTACAAATCTCCAATTTCCTCACAATAATATGGGTTTTTTGGGAGGTGTACTCTATTATCCCGACTCAGGAGAGCCAAAGAGTTTGCTCAATCCTTTTCTCCGTCCGGGCGGAGTTAAGAGGCCGCTCAGAACAATCGAAGACAATGCCTTGTTACAACCTGTAAACGGAGAGGCCTCCAATCTTCGCCTCAAAAGTCCCATCTTGCCGGTATTCAACTTCAGTAAAGCGGTGGATATATCCATAGACAACGCTCAAACCAGCTTTTCCGTAAAAGTCAATGGAAAAGGCATAGGCTTCCGTTATTTTCAAAGCGATTCCGATAGAGTAACCCTCTACCTCAATTGGCCATTGGAACAGGGTGATATACTTGATATTACCGTATTGCCCACAGGACAAATCATGTCAACGTTTTTTTAGATCGGCTATTTTAACATTTTCTTATTCAATAATAAATTATTTTTTTTTGTTTTTATAAAAATACGTTGTATATTTGCGGCGCAAATCAGAAAATAATGAATCGGTTTTTTTATACATATTTTCTTTATTACTTCTATCGTGATAAGATAGCGGCAGGAATTTGTGTGTAAGATAATAGATTGATAAGAAATGATGAATAAGAAAATAAAATCCTGCCGAAGAAGACGGCAGGATTTTTTAGTTATATGAATAGTAAATATGGAAAGATGAGAAATTTTGAAATTCAAGGGATTGCAGGTACATATCAGAAGGAGGCTGTATGTAGTATAGTAGAAGGAGAAGAAATCGAAATAGTTCCTGCATTGCGCACAGCAAGTGTAGAAGAATATTATTTTTCGAAAAAATTGAAGGAAGTTGAGGAGATGAATGCCATTGGTAAAAATGTCATTAGTCTTGGCGTCGGAAGTCCCGATTTACCTCCGTCAAGAGAAGCGATCAATGTTTTTTGCCATGAAGTGCAAAAAGACGATGTGCATGGTTATCAATCGTATGCAGGTATTCCTGCGTTACGCGAGGGTTTTGCTGAATGGTATCGCCGATGGTACGATGTGGAACTCGACTATCGAACAGAAATACAGCCATTGATAGGATCAAAAGAAGGCATATTACATACTTCGATGGCATTTCTGAATTCAGGAGACGGCGTTCTCGTGCCTAATCCGGGCTATCCGACCTATACATCGGTCAGTAAACTTGTTGGCGCCGACCTCGTTGAGTACTGTTTGGAGGAAACTAAAGGATGGTATCCGGATTTTAATGCATTAGATCGTATAGTTGAAGAAAGGCGTAATGCAGGCAAGCAGGCTATCAAGCTGATGTGGACGAATTATCCCAATATGCCGACCGGGGCGAATGCAAGTATGGAATTATATAAGCAGCTGGTGGATTTCGGACGTCGTCACAGCATAGTTGTTTGCAATGACAACCCGTACAGTTTTATCTTGAACGAGAATCCTTTAAGTATTTTGAGCGTACCTGGTGCAAAAGATTTCTGCATCGAACTCAATTCGATGAGTAAATCACATAATATGCCGGGGTGGCGTATGGCCATGCTGGCGTCAAATGCTCAATTTATTCAGTGGATCCTGAAAATAAAAACCAATGTGGATTCGGGGCAGTTCCGTCCGATGCAATTAGCTGCCGTTGAAGCATTGAAAGCGCCAAAGTCATGGTATGATGAAATGAACAGGGTATATCGAAGCAGGCGGGATATAGCCGGTCAGATAATGCATACAATGGGTTGTAGTTATAACGTCAATCAGGTGGGGATGTTCCTTTGGGGAAAAATTTCAGATGCCGAAATAAGCGGACAAAGGTTAACTGACAGAGTTTTATATGAGGCCAATGTGTTTATCATACCCGGCTTTATTTTCGGAAGCGCCGGCGAACGCTATGTCCGTGTTTCGTTATGTTGCAAAAATGAAATATTGACAGAAGCTTTAGGCAGAATACAGAAGTTAGCGTTAAAAAGTTGAAAATTAAGCATTGAAAATTATATTTATGGAAAAACTAAATTTTGAATCGCTCTTATTACCGGGCATAGAAGAAAAGCGACCGGTAGTTATTGCAGGCCCGTGCAGTGCCGAGACAGAAGAGCAATTATTAACAACTGCCCGTGCACTTGCTGCCAATGGCGTCCGGATGCTTCGTGCAGGGATATGGAAGCCACGAACCAAGCCCGGCGGATTTGAAGGAGTCGGGTCGGTCGGATTGCCATGGTTGAAACATGTGAAAGAGGAAACCGGTATGTATACGGTTATTGAAGTAGCCACGCGTGACCATGTATTTGAAGCAATCAAGGCCGGCATTGATATCCTGTGGATTGGCGCCCGCACAACAGCCAACCCTTTTGCCGTGCAGGAAATCGCCGATGCATTGAAAGGGATAGATATCCCCATTCTGATAAAGAATCCCGTAAATCCTGATCTGGAATTGTGGATTGGCGCAATTCAACGAATTTACGGTGCAGGAATCCGTCGTATTGGTGTTATTCACAGGGGTTTCAGCTCATACGACAAGAAAATCTACCGGAATCTCCCTTTGTGGCATATTCCGATTGAATTACGTCGTCTTTATCCCAATTTACCTGTTTTTTGCGACCCAAGTCATATCGGAGGGAAGCGCGAATTACTTGCACCACTCAGTCAACAGGCTATGGATATAAATTTTGATGGGTTATTTATCGAATCGCATTGTCGTCCAGATGAAGCGTGGAGTGATGCGACACAGCAAATCACACCTGAGGTTTTAGATTACATGTTGAATATGCTGGTTATTCGCGAAGGTACTCAAACGACTGAAAATCTGGCTGAACTGCGTCGTCAGATTGATGGTGTAGATGATAATCTGCTGGAACTTTTGGCTAAGCGGATGCGTATCTCGCGTGAAATAGGTGTTTACAAAAAAGAACACAACATGCCGATTCTGCAAACACCCAGATATATTGAGATTTTAGATAATCGGACAAAAGTCGGTGCTACCATGGATTTAAATACGGATTTTGTAGAAAAAATCCTGAAAGAGATACATGAGGAGTCAATCAGGCAACAAGTGATAGTGATGAACCGCAAATAGTTATTAGAAATTAATTTTAAAAAAAGTAAAATGAAAATATTGATTTTAGGAGCAGGGAAAATGGGGTCTTTCTTTACCGATTTATTGAGTTTTGACCACGAAGTAGCCGTATTGGAAAAAGACCTGAAGCGGATGCGCTTTATTTATAATGCGATCCGGATGCAATCGCCTGAAGAAATAAAGCATTTCAGACCCGAATTGGTGATTAATTGCGTGACACTCAATTATACAATTGACGCATTTTTATCTATATTTCCTTATTTGGAAGCAAGTTGTATTATTTCGGATATCGCTTCGGTAAAAACCAAGTTGCAGGAATTTTATAACACCTGCGGTTTCCCTTATGTATCAACCCACCCGATGTTTGGGCCGACATTTGCCAATCTCGGGAATTTGGAGCGGGAGAATACGATTATCATCACCGAAGGTAATCATTTAGGCAAAGTTTTCTACAAAGATTTATACAACAGATTGAAAACAAACATATTTGAGTATTCGTTTGAAGAGCACGATCAAGTGGTGGCCTATTCGCTGGGTATTCCATTTGCCTCGACATTGGTTTTTGCTGCTACTATGGTTCATCAGGACGCACCGGGGACAACCTTCAAACGTCACATGAAAATTGCACGCGGCCTGATGTCGGAAGATGATTATCTGTTATCGGAAATTCTTTTTAATCCCCGGACTCCCAGTCAGATTTCGCGTATTCAGGAGGAATTGAACCTATTGCAGGAAATAATTCATCATAAGGACTCGGAAGCAATGAAAGATTACCTTAGCAGGATTCGAAAAAAAATCGAGTAAATGACCGCTTAATTCATAAGTTTATTTATTTTTGTCGTTAAGAAACTGATTAACTTGTAAATTTTCATGTCGGCTTCCACCAAAGAGAATTATTGGAAATATTCGTTGATACTATTGATAATCTTGTTAGGATGGCTTATTATCAATGAATTATGGTCATTCATTAATGGTCTGTTAGCCGCTTTTACCGTTTTTGTACTCGTTCGCCGACAAATGGATTATCTGACCCAAAAATGCCGGTTACACAAAATTCCGGCTACCATTATGATATTGTTGGAAGTCGTTGCCATTATTATCGTCCCTGTCTATTTAATTTCACTGGTATTTATTGGCAAAATACAGACAATCAATGTAGATATCTCTGTTTTAACGGAAATGATAGGACGTTTCGAAGCTCTGATAAAAGATGAACTCAACTATGATATATGGAGTGCTGATAATATTACTACTGTTACCAGTTACCTGACAAAAGGCGTTCAATTTGTTATTAATCAGGCAGGAGGCATGGTTATTTCATTTATAGTGATGCTCTTTCTTTTGTATTTTATGCTGGTTGACCATCGCAGGATTGAACAATACATCTCCGAATTGCTGCCATTTAATGAAAAGAATCGTAGGGATATATCAAGCGAAGTTTACAATATTGTACGTTCCAACGCGATTGGTATTCCTTTGATAGCAATAATTCAAGGCATTATCGCTTATATCGGATTTTTGATTTTCGGTGTGCCGAGCGCTTATTTTTTTGCCTTATTAGCCTGTGTAGCTACCATAATTCCACTTGTCGGAGCAGGCCTTATTTGGGTTCCTCTAATTGTATATTTGGCTGTTACCGGTGACTGGTATAATGCAATAGGTCTGGGTATCTGTTATTTGGTTCTTGTGATTGGGACAGATAATGTCTTTCGTTTCGTACTTCAAAAACGATTAGCCAACATCCATCCTTTGATAACGGTTTTTGGGGTAATCCTTGGACTTTCCATATTCGGTTTTTGGGGTATTATTTTCGGTCC
>JGI24705J35276_12238166_pt1 | contig 16762 bp, 10 predicted proteins | sample TergutNt197P4_FD_35276 | JGI IMG/M metagenome (IMG submission 35276) | reverse complement strand
TGGCTGCGGGGTGCCGGCGGTCGGCCGGGATGGGCACGAGTGGATGCGGGCGGCATCATCGGCCAGCGCGGCCGGGTAGCCGGCCTCAGTCACGGCCCGGATGATTGCTTGCGGCTCGCCGCCGTGCACGGTGAGCGTCCCGGCGGCCAGGTCGACTGTGGCGGTGACCACGCCGGCCACTGCCCTGGCCGCGGTCTCCACCCGTCCTTGGCAGTGTTCGCAGCTCATGTCACCCACGGTGTAGCGATGGGCGGGTTGGCTGGTCGGTGCGGATTCGGGCAAGGAAATGGTCATGGTGGCTTCTTGTCTAAAAACCTATCCGCCGTTTTTCTGGCGGGATGATGAGTTGGTGCAGGGTTGCAATGATGCCGTCAAGGGTTGCATCGTGTTGCTTACGGCCGCTTCCGGTTCGGTCACCTTGGCGGCAAGTTCCTGGTAGATGGGCACGGTCTGCCGCAGCCAGCCGAAGGTGCGGATAATCATCCGGCTGATGTCACTCCGCCGGGTAAAGGAAATCCGGCGCGTCTGCTTCTGCGCACGTCCACGCCAGCACGGCAGGGGTGAAACAAAGATCAAAAAAACTATAAATCGCCTGGCCGTGTTTATAAAGGCAGAATGTGCACTTCCTCCCGCAGGGGATAGTTGCCTTCGATCAGCAGGCCATGGCGGCCATCGATGGCAACCGGGGCTCCGAAGGCGATGCGGGTGCCGTTGATCTCGGCATACTCCTCGGTCTCAAAGACCTGCATCTCGCGGCAGCCAACCACGCAGGTTTTCTCCAGCCGGGTGGCCACCACCGAGGCGTGCGAGGTCTGGCCGCCCCGCGAAGTCACCAGGCCGTCGGCCATGGAAATTTCGCGGATATCCTCGGGCACGGTGTCGCGGCGGATGAGGATCAGCCGGGTGTCCGGCTCGGCCTGGCGCAAATGGCGGATGTTGTCCTCGGTGAACACCGCCTTGCCCGACATGGCCGAGCCCGAAACGCCGATGCCCTTGGCCAGGATCGCCTTATGGGCTTGGTCGGAATCGACGAAGACGTTGAGGTGCTCCTTTTTCTTGATGGTGATCATGTCCCTGGTCTGGAGAATGAACAATTGCTCCGGCTCCGGTCCCTCGAAGGTGAACTCGATCTCCTGGGCATTCCATTTCTTTTCATAGACCAGGTCGCGGCTGATCGACAGCAGCCGTTCGTAGATCTTGGGAAAGAGGCGCTCTAAGGTCTTGTCCTCGTTGCGGCCGTCGATCTCCGCCTGCTCTACGGAGATGGGATTGCTGGTCACCAGGCCGGAGACGATATCCTCGCCCTGGTCGCCGCTGGCGAAATCGCCCCACAGCGCCACCCGCCGCACCTTGCGGTAGGGATGGGCGGTGAAGAGCACGCCGCTGCCCGCCTGGGTGCTGATGTTGCCAAAGACCATGGTCTGGACGATGACCGCGGTGCCCCAATCGTCGGACACGCCCATCAGGTGGCGGTATTCCTGGGCCTTGGGGGTATGCCAGGAATCGAAGACCGCATCGACCGCGCCAATCAACTGCTCCCACGGGTCATCGGGGATATTGAACCCGCGGCTGCGTACCGCCTGTTGGTAGTTGAGCGCCAGTTGCCGCATCTGCTCGGGCGAAAATTCGCGTTTGTAATGGACCTGGTGCTCGCGCTTGTGGGCATTCATCAATTCCTGGAAATCCTCACGTTCCATACCATGGGCCATGCCCCAGGACTGGAGGAAGCGGCGGAAGTTGTCCCAGGCGAAATATTTTTTTTCGGGTTGGAGGGTCAGGAATTCCTCGACCATCTCCTCGTTGGCGCCGACATTGTGGATGGTGGTCATGATGCCTGGCATGGAAATGGCTGAACCGGAGCGTACCGACAGCAAAAGCGGCCGCTCCGAGGAGCCAAAGACCCGGCCGGTGAGTTGTTCGATCTCGGTCACCGCACCCCGCACCCGCCACATGTACTCGTCGCGCGCCCGGGCGAATTTGCGGATCGCCCGATAGCAGCGGAAGACCTCGGTGGTGATGATGAAGGCCGGCGGCACCGGGATGCCGTCCCCGGTGAGCACCACCAGGTTGAACCCCTTGTTGCCCAGGTGGATCAGGTTGTGGGTGCGCAGGTTCTCGGCATGGAGGCTGCTGATCGCCTTGCCCGGATTGTAGGTCATCAGCAGGTCCAGGGTCTTTTCGTCTAAGATGTCCTTCTGGGCCTCCAGGGTGCCGATGACCTTGCCGATGAAGTTGTCCAGGTGCTGAAGGCCGAAGGTGGTGGAGATCAGGTCGCGGAAAAAGATCTCCGACAGCTTGAGCACGGTTTCCGGCATGTTTTTCCCGTCCCAGGAGCTGTCATACCGGGACAGCAGATTCTCCCTGCCGATCTGGGGCACGATGATCGACAGGTTGTTTTGGTGGATGTTGGTATAGTAGGCGTAAATGATGTCTTTGACCCCCTCGGACAGTCCGCGCATGATGTCGAGGTGCTGGGTATAGGAGAAGCGGCGGATGCCGATGGAGGTGGCCAGCAGGCTGATGTAGGTGTCCAGCCGGCGGCTGGAGATACCGTCGATCTGGAGCGCCCGGGAAAAGAGCCGCAAGCATTTGAGAATGCGGATGAAGGTCGCCTGGGTGATGAAGCCCAGATTGACCGTGGACGAAAGCTTTTCCAAATAGACGTTGGCCAGGCTCTCCAGGCGGAAGGTCAGGCCGAGGGCGTCGAACTTGCGCTCGGAATAGCGGCCGTAAACCGAAGGGATATCCACCGCGATGTGCCGTTTGTAGTAAATCTCCTCCTTGGGCTCGAATTTTTCCCGGCTGAGGATGATCTTCTGCAAATGCTCCAACTCGTCGAGCAGGGCCTCCAGGCAGCGGATGGGATCGTTTTCCTCAAGCACTTCGGGCAGGCCCGCCAGTTCGGGGAACCCGGCGTTGATCGCGTGGTGGAGCTGGCGCTGGATCTCGGGCAGGCTGAGGTTGTATTTGAGGTGGAGCAGCTTGTACATCCGCACCAAAAGCTCAAAGCGCCGCCGCTCCTCTGGCGAGAGATCCTCCTGCCGGGCGAGGAACTGCTTGCGCTCTTCTTCCGGCCAGGCCAGGATCTGGGCCATATGGGAAAAGCGCAGTTCCTTCTTGATCCGGTCGGCCAGCTCGTGCTGGTCATCGACATAGGGCCCGCCGGCCTGTATCTGGCGCAGCACCTCCTCGGGCAGGTGGTCGCTGAGGCAGCTTTTGTCCAGGTTGATCCAAAATACAAAAATCGCCTCGATAAAGCCGACGATCAGGTTGTTGGATTCGACATGGGCCTGCTTGCGGAGAAAGTGGATGAGCGGGTCCTTGCGCTTGTGGATCTCGTCCAGTTCGGTGGAAACGTCGCGCAGTTCGCCTTCGGCGCCGATCTCGTTGAAGAAGACCGGCATCAGCTTGGTGAACTGCTTGGCCAGGTTGTAGATCGGCCCGATGGGGTGGTTGAGCAGCTCGGTGATGTCGCGCTGGAACAGGTCGGTGTCGCGCACGCAGATGCCCGACAGCTTGAGGTTGATGATCAGGGCCGAGAACAGGGTGGAGCACCACTTGGGCTCCTGTTCGATCAGGTTGAGCCAGACCCGGATGTTGGTGAGATGGGCCGGATTAGCAATGGGTTGCCAATCCTCGTCTACCCCCTTAACGTTCGCGTACTGGAAGCCGAAACGCACCGTCTCCCAGAGAAAGGCCTCGACCAGCCGCGAGTTGCCGCGCTTGAACACCTCGTTGCCGATTACCTGGATGCACTGGAGCGAGGTGTGCGGGTAGCGGCGGACATTGGCCTTGAGCAGGTGAAAGGTGGTGACAAAGAACTGCTCGATCTCCTCGAAGCTCTGCTTGCGGATCAACTGCACCAGGGACCGGTTGATTTCGCGCAGGGTGCCCTCGTGGATCAGCGACAGACCGGATGTTTCCATGATCCGGAACAAAAAGAGCAGTTTGCGGTTTTCGACGAAATGGGCCGATGCCTCGTCGTCCGGATCGGTGACCACCATCTTGACGGGGATTTCCTTGTACAGCCGGACCATGTCCATGTGATTGGGCAGGGTGAGCAGCACCTCCAGGGCGGCCTGGTAATCGGCGGTAATATCCACCGAGGCCATGGTCTGGGCCGCCTCGCGGATGCTCTGGTGGGTGACCCCTGAAAACAGGTCCTGGCCCTGCCATCGCTGGCAGTAGTCGCCGCATTGCCGCTCAAACCAGGGCAGCGGATCTTCCTCGCTGAGCCAGTACTCGTAGGTGCGCTGGAGGGTGGTCCGGAGCAGCAGGGCCATGGCCCGGCAATCAAAGGGTTTTTCTGGTTGCTGTTGGCGCAGATCGAGGATTTTGCGGGCGATCTTCCGCATGGATTGATGCCCCTGGACCATGGCGATGATGACCTGCGGCTCGGTTTCGTCCAACTGCCGCAAACGGGTGAAGAATTGGGTCAAGGCCTGTTCAGAGCGAAACAGGGTCGGGCTGTCCAGAGACAGGATCAGCTTGTCGGCGTAGGCGAGCATGGCCTCAAGGATGCGTTGGAGCAGTTGTTCGTCTCGGGCCGCGTCCTTTAATGCATCGAAAAAAATATCCATGAACAGGGTGAAGGCCTCGGGCCCTTGTTCATGGTCACGGTAATGGTTGCTGTTTTTGAGCACATAGGCCCGCAGTTCCGGGATGATCAGCTTCCAGTTGTGATAGGGATGGCTGATTTCGTAGAGCAGGGTGTCGATCTTGGCCTGGATGCCCTGAAAACGGCTGACAATATCCCGCAGCAGGGAAAGGGCCGGGTCAATGACCACTGGTGCGGCGGTTTCCAGCAGGTTGGCCTTGAGGGCATCGGAGGACAGAGTCAGGGGTTGGGAATCGACGGACATGGCGACCTCGTTGTCAAAAACCGGAGAAAACGGTATCAGATCCAATTATTGTATAGTTGATCGCCTAGAAAGTCAGCAGGAGTTTGCATGGGCCGCGCACCTGGCCTTCTTCCGTTCCGGCGATCAACGGGGGCCAGCGCATCAGCCCTGTGGCACATGGTCATTCACTTGACCGCCAAAGATACACAATCCGCGTCGATCGGTGCGGCCCTGAAAATTCGAGGCACCAAGCGGCGTCCATCCATTTTTGAGCAATCGTCATGAATCGCTATACCCTCACCATCGTCCTTTTGACCTGCAGCAACGTTTTCATGACCTTTGCCTGGTACGGCCATCTCAAGAACCTGTCGCATCAGCCCTGGATTGTCGCCGCCCTGGTCAGCTGGGGCATTGCCCTGTTCGAGTACCTGCTGCAGGTGCCGGCCAACCGCATCGGTCACGATGTCATGTCCGTGGGGCAGTTGAAGATCCTCCAGGAGGTGATCACCCTTGCCATCTTTGTGCCGTTCTCTATTTTGTACCTCAAGGAGAAGCTGACCCTTGACTATCTCTGGGCTGGACTCTGCCTGTTGGGCGCGGTTTTCTTTCTTTTTCGGGCCAGGCTGATGGGTTCCTGATGGCCGGTCTTGTTGGGAGGATGCGCATGGAAATGAAAACAAAAAATTTGGCATTCCGCTTCACCCTGGATCTGCCGGACTGGGTGGCAGCGGAACTGGCGCGGTTTCCGGACACCATCCCCGATTTGACGGCACGGATGACGCTGGTGTTGCGCTTGGCCCGCCTCAATACCGAGTATTTGAGCGGCGGTCCCTTTGCCGCCGGGGTGTTTGAACGGGATTCGGGTCGGATCGTGGCGGTGGGGGTCAACCGGGTGGTGCCCCGCGCCTGTTCCTCGGCCCATGCCGAGGTCATGGCCTTGTCACTCGCCCAGCAGCGGCTGGGGGGCTACGATCTCGGCGCCCCTAACCTGCCTGCCCACCAATTGGTGGTCAACTGGAGCCCCTGCGCCATGTGTTTTGGCGCGGTGCTCTGGTCTGGCATCCGTTCGCTGGTGATTGCCGGTTCCGATTCGGCCATGATGGCCATCACCGGGTTCGACGAGGGGCCGATGGCCCATGGCTGGCGGCAGGAGCTGGCTGGCCGGGGCATCGAACTGATCGAGGGGTTGCTGCGGGAGGAGGCCCTGGCGGATTTTCGGACCTTTGCCGCCACCGGCCAGGTGGTCTACAACGGACGGCGGGGAGAAGCGCAGCGGTGAGGAAAGAGACCGAAGAAAAATCCAGGTGATCGCTTGGGCGTTGGCCGCCGTCAATAATCCGGCGCTGGGACGCAAGCATTGATGGCGTATTTTTTCACCGGAAGACCGAAACGATCAAGCATCGGCCTGGTGGTCCGCCTGAAACGGGAAAAATAAAATCAACATCCCAAAAAATAAAAACCACCTCGCCGTCCCCAAATCCATCTGGAAGGGCCGGGGTGCAAGGCGGGGAGGTATGGGTGCCGGTCGACCCGGGCGGTGGTTGAGTCCTTGACTTTCGTGGCGTTTTTCTTCACTATAGTTTCATGAAAAAGAGAACGAAAACAGCGTATAATCCAATCCTGGTCGTTGATGACAACCCACCGGTGGCCACCTTGATTGCCGAGGTGCTCGGCCAAGCCGGATATGCGGTTACCGTGGCCAGCAGCGGCCAGGAGGCATTGACGCGGTTGGCGACGCTGGTGCCGGATCTCATCCTTCTGGACATCGAAATGCCGGGCTTGTCTGGCATCGAGACCTGCCGCATTATCAAGCAGAATGCGCGCACCGCCGAAATCCCGGTCATTTTCGTCACCGCCAGCAACTGCAAGGATGACATTGTCGCCGGTTTTGCCGCGGGCTGCCAGGATTACATCGTCAAACCCTCGACCAGAGAGGAACTGCTCGCCCGGGTCAAGACCCATCTGGCCTTGTGCAAGACCCAGCAGGAATTGAAGGCCAGCCGCGCCCGTTATCGCAAACTCTCGCTGCTCGACGACTTGACCGGGCTGTGCAACACCCGTTATCTCTACCAAACCCTGCAGCGCTACCTGGACAAGCATCCGGGACGACCGGTTACCGCCTCGTTTCTCGACATTGATTCGTTCAAGCAGGTGGTCGACTGCTATGGCCACCTCAACGGCAGCCGAGCCATTGCTGAGTTGGCTGGGGTGATCAAACCGCTGCTGCCGAGGGGATGTTACGGCGTCAGCTATGGCGGCGATGAATTCGTTCTGGTTTTGCCAGGCCGTGACATTCGGGCAGGCAGCCGGCTGGTCCACACCATCTGCGAGGCGATCGCTGCCAGCCGTTTTTTGACCGCCTACGGATTCGATCTCGGTTTGACCGTCAGTTGCGGGGTGGCTGCCTATCCGGAAAACGCTTGGGACATGGTTGACCTGCTGGGGGCAGCGGACCATGCCTTGTTCGAGGCCAAGCGGCTGGGGAAAAATCGGGTGGTCGCCTATAGCGAGATGCGGGCGGACGATGGGCACGGGCCCGATCTCCTCCCCCTCGACCGCCATCGCGCCAAGCCTCCAGCGCCAGGTGACTTGCCGGAAGCGGATCCAGGCGATCCGCCGGCCAGATGATTGTTCAGGGAATGCAGCACCAGGGACGACCAAGGTTTTTTTGGCCCGATTCCTGCTATCATAACGACAAAAAACCAGTACAGATCCTTTTTCCCCGCGGACCCAGACCATGCAAAAAGGTGTTTATTTAGGCTTGTCGACCGTTGATATTGTCTATTATGTGCCCCAATATCTCAAGCGCAACCAGAAGCTCAAGGCTGAGCGGCAGTTGGCCTATGCCGGCGGACCGGCGGCCAATGCCGCCGTTACCTTTGCGGCCTTCGGCAACGAGGCTTCGCTGATCACCGGCCTCGGGCAACACCCCCTGGCCGCTCTGGCCAAGGCCGATCTGGCTGACCATAAGGTGCGCTTGATCGACAGCACCGACCAGCCCCGCCGGCCGCCCATCCTGTCTGCCATCATCGTCGATTTGTCCAATGGCGAACGCAGCGTGGTCTATTCCAACACCGATTTCCGCAAGCTCCGCCGCGATTGCATCAGCGCGGCCACCCTGGAAGATGCTGACATTCTCATGCTCGACGGCTTCTACCTGCCGCAGGCGGTGCAGTTGGCCACCTGGGCCAAGCAGAAGCGGATACCGATGGTCCTGGATGGCGGCAGTTGGAAGGAGGGGCTGGAAACCCTGCTGCCTCTGGTCGATTATGCCATCTGCTCCTCTGCCTTCTATCCGCCGGGCTGCACCGATCCTGACTCAGTCTTTGCCCATCTGCGCAGCCAAGGTATCGAGCATATGGCCATTACCAGGGACGGCGAGCCGATCCTGGCCTATACCGACGGTCAACGGTGCGAGGTACCGGTGATGGCGGTTAAGGCCGTGGACACGCTGGGCGCCGGCGATATCTTCCATGGCGCTTTTTGCCATTACATCCTGGAAAACGATTTCCTGCTCAGCTTGGAGCGGGCCGGTGAGGTGGCCAGCTTGTCCTGCACCTCGCTGGGCACCCGCGCCTGGATCGAGCAGGAGAAATTCATCTAAAAGGCGCAACCCTCGCCCGGCGGCGGTTATCGCTGGCGGAACGGAATCTGGCAGTACTCGATGCCGCGTGGCGGTACAATGCCGTTCTGCTCCAGAAACATCCCCAGGGAATGCATCGAGATATTGATATTGGCCGTGGGCCCCAGATAGAGGTGATCCATGGCCAGCGGCCGGCCATCCAGGCTGAGGTCGAATTCGATGTAGGGCACCAGCATGGCATGCCCCTCAAGGAAGAGAATCGGCGAGTCGGCGCTTTTGGCCGTTACCGACATCATTCTTGAGGTTTAGGCCGTCATCTGGTAAAAATAAAAACTTGGTCGTTGCCACCCCGGCAAGGCGGCGGTGTTCACCGGCGCTTGATCATGCCGGTCAGTCCCGATTCCTTCACCTGGTACCATATCCGATGTACAGAAATTTCAAAATAGTCCCCCAGATTGTTTTCGGTCGAGGCTGCTTCAATCAGTTGGGCGATATCCTCGCGCCCAGGCGGACGACAGCCGATGCCTACATGGTGTTTGTGCTCGACGATGTGTTCAAGGGGCAGCCGCTCGAAGGCCGCCTGCCCATGGAAAAGGGCGACATGCTGCTGCCGGTCAACGTCGACGACGAACCCAAGACCAGCTACATCGATCAACTGGTCGCCCAGATCCGGGCCTATAACCCGCGCCAGCCGGACGGGATCATCGGCATCGGCGGCGGCGCCACCATGGATATCGCCAAGGCGGTGTCGCTTTTGCTCAATAACCCCGGATCAGCCGCCGATTACCAGGGCTGGGATTTGATCAAACAGCCGGCGGTGTACCACGCGGCCGTGCCGACCCTGGCCGGAACCGGGGCCGAGATTTCCCGCACCACCGTGCTCACCGGACCGGTCAAGAAACTGGGCATCAATTCGGACTTCACCCTCTTTGACCAGATCGTGCTCGACCCCGAGCTGCTGGCCGGCGTACCCAAGGATCAGTGGTTCTACACCGGCATGGATTGCTACATCCACGATATCGAATCCCTCAATGGCACCTACCTCAACGAATTCAGCCGGGCCTACGGCGAGAAATCGCTGGAGCTGTGCCGTCAGGTCTTCCTCGAAGACCATCCCGACAAGGACGACAAGCTGATGATGGCCTCCTACTTCGGCGGCATGTCCATCGCCTATTCCCAGGTTGGCGCCTGCCATGCCCTGTCCTACGGGCTGTCCTTCGTGCTGGGCGTCCATCACGGCATCGGCTGCTGCATCGCCTTTGATTATCTGGACGAGGTCTACCCGGAAGGGGTCAAGGAATTCCGCCGGATGATGGAGAAGCATGACATCCGCCTGCCGCGCAACCTGACCGCCAAGCTCGACGACAAGGCCATGGATACCATGGCTGAGGTGGCCCTGGGGCTGGCGCCTCTGTGGGAGAACTGCTTTGGCAAGGACTGGCAGCAGGTCATGACCAAGGAGCGGGTGCTGGCGCTGTATCGCAAGATGTGAGCCCTACCCCGGTCCGTCAGGACAGCTTAACCAGCGCCAGCCACAGGTGGTGCCGGATTGCCGCAAACCCGTCCGTTTCGTCCTGTCGATGGACGTGAGCGGACGGTTTTTTTTGGGGGCCGGTGGCCCATGCCGCCCTTGGCCGGTCATACAGTTACAGATTTTTGCTGCCAAAAAATATCTGTTTTTTTGTCAAAATTCAGCTTGTTGCCAGCATGACAAGCTGCATTGGCAAGATAATGGTATCATGGCCAAGGCGGCGGCAAACACCAGCAAGGCGAGGTCCGTTCGTTGGCAACCAGGACTGCTGAACCGGTAAAATCCACCCCCGCACTTGGCGCGGTGCCCAACATTCGCCTGTTCATTGCCTTTCGCCTGCTCTTCAACGCCAGATTCTACTACCCCGTCTTCACCATCCTTTTCCTCGATTACGGTTTGAGCCTTGCGCAGTTCGCGGTGCTCAATACCGTCTGGGCCGTCACCATCGTGCTGGCCGAGGTTCCGTCCGGAGTCTTGGCCGATCTGGTGGGCAGGCGGCTGTTGCTGATCGTCACCTCCCTCTTGATGATTGCCGAAATGGCGCTTGTCGCCTTTGTGCCGCTGTCCAATCCCCGGTTGGTTTTCTGGGCCTTTCTCGGCAACCGGGTGTTGAGCGGTCTGGCCGAGGCCATGGCCAGCGGTGCCGACGAGGCGCTGGCCTACGATACCCTGGTCGCGCACGGCCAGGCCGCGTTCTGGCCCAAGGTGCTGGAGATGCAGATGCGCATCCAGAGTGTCGGCTATATCTTCGCCATGAGTGTCGGCTCCCTGGTCTATGACCCAGCGGCGGTCAACCGGGTGATCGGCTGGCTGGTCCCCGGCGCCATGGTCACCCTCCAGGACACTATGCGTTATCCCTTGTACCTGACCTTGCTGTTTGCTCTGCTGGCCTTGGCGGTCACCTGGCGGATGCGGGAGCCCCAGGGTGTGGCCGCCGGGACATCTGGGCGGGGCGCTGCGACCACCACCGCCGGAATCCGCCTGGTTTTTCAGGCCGGCAAATGGATTCTCGCTACCCCTATGGCCCTGGCGGTTATCCTCTTTGCCACCACCTTTGATCATTGCTTACGGATGCTCGCGACCTTGACCAGCCAATACTACCGGCTGATCGACCTGCCCGAAGCCAGCTTCGGCCTGCTGGGTTCGGCGGCTGCCGTGCTTGGCCTATTCGTTCCCCGGCTGGCCCGGATCATGGCGGAGCGGCTGTCGCCCGGCGGCAATGTGCTGGCGCTCGGAGGGCTTTCGCTGGTATCCTTGCTGCTCTTGCCGCTTTTTATTCCCTATTTCGGGGCGCTGCCGGTGATGCTGGTCTTTGTCGGCCTGACCATGACCAGCTATTTCACCAGCCATTATTTAAATGCGCTCACCGATTCATCCCAACGGGCCACGGTGCTGAGCTTCAAGGGGCTGGTGTTCAACGCGGCCTACGGTTGCATCGGCCTGGCCTATGCAGGGGTCATTCAACTCTTGCGTCACGAGCAGATCAGCCAGCATCCCGATTGGTCACCGGAGCTTGTTGCCGACCAGGCATTCAAGGCGGCGATGGGCTTTTTTCCCCTCTACCTGGTCGTCACCCTGGCGCTGGTGGCCCTTTGGTGCCTCCCCCGGCTGCGCCGCGGTCATTCCCGAGCCGGACACGGCTGAATATCGTGCAGCCGCTGATTGCGGATTCTCCTACAGCGAAGGAAATGCAAATAGTGCCAGTTCAGCGGGATATTGCCCAAGGGTTATTTGTGCCGTTAGTTCCCAATATGGAGCAACCAGTCGACCAACATTCTTAATATCGGGTCAGGATGGTCGGTGGAGGAATTTTTCAGCATTCTGGCAGATTTGATCTGCGTCAAAGAATCAACCTTTTTTTGTGGTCTATTGGGAACTCAGCTCCCAATAGGTCCAGTCTCTTCAGCCCCATCAATGATTGCGGCCCAACGGCGGACCATGGGCGTACCAAGAGTCATGCGGGTATCGTTTAAGGATAGTAGGAAAACTGATGCCCGGTCCCAGTATTTTTTATTCCTGGCCCAGGCTGGGGCAAGGCGGAGCTTTTCGGCTGGAAAAACGCGGTTTGATCGAATTAACCCTTGGTAAGTGTTTTCTTTTTTTTTAAAACTTCTGTACATATGAAATTTCGGACTGCCGACCAAGGAAATGAGGGGGCCGCAGCGGCCATGGGTCACAGGGGGCCTGCCCTTGATTGGCCCATGGCAAAGGCGGATGCATTCCTTAAGAGGCAGGCCGTGCCAGTTTTGAGGCAACTGGCACGGATTTGTGAGACAAGGCCTTAAGTTGGGAGGATTATCATGGGTGCAACGGAAGACAAAATCACCAGTTTGCTGGCCGAAGGCAAGGTGTTCCAGCCGCCGGAAAAGGGGTGCGATCAGGCCTGGGTCAAGTCGATGGACGAGTATAAAAAGGCCTTTGCCCACTCCATGGAAGCCCCTGAGGATTTCTGGGCCAGCCGGGCGGAACAACTGGTCACCTGGGACAAAAAGTGGGACTCGGTGCTGGAATACGACCTGTCCATTCCCGAGGTCAAATGGTTCCAGGGCGGCAAGCTCAATGTCTCGGCCAATTGCCTGGACCGCCATCTCACCAGTGGCCGCCGCAACAAGGCTGCCATCATCTGGCAGGGTGAACCGGAAGAGGATGTCCGCATCTACACCTATCAGATGCTGCATGACGAGGTCTGTCGGGTCGCCAATGTGCTCAAGAAAAAGGGTGTGCAAAAGGGTGACCGGGTCGCCATCTATTTGCCCATGATTCCCGAACTGGCCATTTCGCTTCTGGCCTGCGCCCGGCTCGGCGCGGTGCACTCGGTGGTGTTCGGCGGATTTTCCGCCGTGGCCCTCCAGAGCCGGATCGAGGACTGCCACGCCAAGGTGCTGATCACCGCCGACGCCGTTTTACGCAGTGGCAAGGCCATCCCCTTGAAGGCCAATGCCGACGTGGCACTGGAGACCTGTCCCAGCGTCAAGACCTGCCTGGTCGTCCGCCGGGCCGGCATTGACATCGGGATGCAGGAAGGGCGCGATTGCTGGTGGCATAAGGAGGTGAACGCCGCCGATATTACCTCGTTTTGTGAGCCCGAATCCATGGATGCCGAGGACATGCTCTTCATCCTCTACACCTCCGGCTCCACCGGCAAACCCAAGGGCGTGGTCCACACCACCGGCGGCTACCTGACCTATGCCATGCACACTGCCCAGTGGGTGTTTGACTTAAAGGACGACGACGTCTACTGGTGTACCGCGGACCTCGGCTGGGTCACCGGCCACAGCTACATCCTCTACGGGCCGCTGGGACTGGGCGCCACCACCCTCATGTTTGAAGGCGTGCCCAACTATCCCGGTCCGGACCGTTTCTGGAAGATTATCGAGAAATTCAAGGTCAACATCTTTTATACCGCGCCGACCGCTATCCGGGCATTGATGCGCGAAGGCGTCGGGCCGACCCAGAAGTGGGACCTCTCCAGCCTGCGCATCCTCGGCTCAGTGGGCGAGCCGATCAATCCCGAGGCCTGGATGTGGTATTACATCAATATCGGCAAGGAAAAGCTGCCGATCGTCGATACCTGGTGGCAAACCGAGACCGGCGGCATCATGATTTCGCCGCTGCCGTACGTGACGCCGCTTAAACCCGGTTCCGCCAGCCTGCCGCTGCCCGGCGTCGACGCGGCCATCTTTAACGAGGAAGGCAAGGAGGCCAGCCCCAATGAAGGCGGGCATCTGGTCATCCGCAAGCCGTGGCCGGGCATGCTCCGCGGCGTCTTCGGCAATCCGGAGCGGTATAAAAAGGCCTATTTCAGCCGCTACCCGGATACCTACGACCCTGAGGACGGCGCCCGTCGGGATGAGGACGGCTATTTTTGGATCATGGGCCGGCTCGACGACGTGATCAACGTTTCCGGACATCGTCTCGGCACGGCGGAGATCGAGTCCGCCCTGGTGGCGCACGAGGCGGTGGCCGAGGCTGCGGCGGTCGGTATGCCGCACCCGATCAAGGGGCAGGCGATCTTCGCCTTTGTCACCCTGATGTCCTGGGCCGAGGAAAGCGAGGAGCTGCGGGCCGAATTGCGCCAGCACGTGCGCAAGGAAATCGGTCCCATCGCCACCCCGGATGCCATCCTGTGGGCGCCGGGATTGCCCAAGACCAGGTCAGGCAAGATCATGCGGCGCATTCTGCGCAAGATTGCGGCCAACGATTTCGCCGACTTTGGTGACACCTCGACCCTGGCCGATCCGTCCGTGGTCGAACACTTGGTCGAGACCAAGAAGCAGATGGGCTGAACCGCCCAGCCATCCCAAGGCGCGGCCCTCCAGCGGCCGCGCCCCACCCCACTTCCCGACCGGCGAAAGACAAAACATTTCGCCGGTCGGGTGCTTGATCTTCCTTGCTTGCCGTTTTTCCTTTGCAACATTTCATTTCATGGTATCATGGACCGCTTTGCGGTAAGCATGCCCGCTTCCGCGTGTTTTGTCGTGCCTGTTCGCGCAGTGGATAAGGGCGCGCCGCGGACCGGGCCGCTCCTTTTTGAAAAATCAACGCTCTGACGACGCAATGACCGGTAACGATATTCGACAATTATTTTTGGAGTTTTTTGAGAGCAAGGGCCATACCAGAGTGGCTGCTTCCTCATTGGTGCCCATCGACGACCCCACTCTGCTGTTTGTCAACTCGGGCATGGTCCAGTTCAAGAAAGTCTTCATGGGCGAGGAAACCAGACCCTATGTCCGGGCCACCACCGCCCAGGCCAGCGTCCGGGCCGGAGGCAAGCACAACGATCTCGAAAACGTCGGATACACCGCCCGCCACCACACCTTCTTCGAAATGTTGGGCAACTTCTCCTTTGGCGATTATTTCAAACAGGATGCCATTGCCTTTGCCTGGGAATTCCTCACTGAAAGATTGAAGATCGACCCCGAAAATCTGTGGGTCACGGTCTATAACGACGATGATGAGGCCTATGGACTTTGGGAGCGGATCGACACCCTGCCCACGGGACGCATCGTCCGCATGGGCGAGAAGGATAATTTCTGGGCCATGGGCGACACCGGTCCCTGTGGACCCTGTTCCGAGATCCACATCGATCAGGGCGCCCAAGTGGGCTGCGGCCGGCCGGAGTGCGCCCTGGGCTGTGATTGCGACCGTTTTCTCGAGCTGTGGAACCTGGTGTTCATGCAGTTCTACCGGGACGAGAACGGCACCATGACGCCGCTGCCCAAGCCCTCCATCGACACCGGCATGGGCTTGGAGCGGGTGGCGGCGGTCTTGCAAGGCAAGACCAATAACTACGACTGCGACCTGTTCACCCCGATCATCGACCATGTGGCCAAGCTTGCGGGCAAACCATACCACGCCAACAAGGCGGACGACGTCTCCATGCGGGTCATTGCCGACCACGCCCGGGCAACCACCTTTCTGGTGGCCGACGGTGTCCTGCCCTCGAACGAAGGCCGGGGCTACGTCCTGCGCCGGATCATGCGGCGGGCCATCCGCTATGGCCGTGCCCTGGGGTTGAGTTCCTTTTTTCCCGGGGTCTGCGCCCTGGTGACCAGGGAGATGCAGCACGCCTATCCCCATCTGGCCAACACCGTCCAACTGCTGGCCAAGGTGGTGACCAACGAGGAGGACCGCTTTGGTGAGACCCTGGATCATGGCCTTAATAAGCTCGACCAGGAAATCCGGCGGTTGCAGACGGTGGATGGCGGACATCCTGTCATTTCGGGCGAATTCATCTTCAAACTCTACGATACCTACGGCTTTCCAGTGGATATCGTCCGCGATGTCGCCATCGAGCGAGGGGTGGGATTCGACGAGCCCGGATTCGCCACAGCCATGGAACAGCAGCGTGAGCAGTCGCGCAAGTCCTGGAAAGGCAGCGATGTCGACCATCTCGATGCCGGGATCATCGAGCTGGGCAGCCAGGGTAAAAAGGCCGAGTTCATCGGCTACGGCACCACCCAGGGCGTCTCGACCGTGGAGGGGATGGTCAACGCCGCCGGCCAGTTGGCGGTCGAGGTCCAGGCCGGAGAGATGCTGCGCCTGTTCTGCGCCCAGACCCCCTTCTATGCCGAATCGGGCGGGCAGATCGGTGACCAGGGCGAAATCACCTGGCCGGGCGGCCGTTTCGTGGTGGAGAAAACCCTTGCCCCGGTGGAAGGGCTGATCCTCCATGAGGGGCGACTGATCCAGGGAAGCCTGACAATTGGCACCCAGGTCGAGTTGACCGTGGCCGAGCGGCGGGGCGATACCGTGCTGAACCATACCGCCACCCATCTTTTGCAGGCGGCAATGAAAAAGGTGTTGGGCGACCATGTCAAACAGGCCGGATCAGCGGTCGACCACAACCGGCTGCGGTTTGACTTCACCCATTTTTCACCCTTGACCCACGGGGAAATCTGTACCATTGAGCAGATGGTCAACACAAAAATCCGCCAGAACATCCCGGTGACCACCGCCCTGCTTGGCCGCGAGCAGGCAATCACCGAGGGCGCCACCGCCCTGTTTGGCGAAAAGTACGGCGAGGAGGTCCGGGTGGTGTCCATCGGCGAATTCAGCAAGGAGCTGTGCGGCGGCACCCATGCCCGCATGACCGGCGACATCGGCCTGTTGAAGATTGTGATCGAAACCGGGATTGCCGCCGGAGTCCGCCGCATAGAGGCCCTTACCGGCTCCGCCGCAATTCATTGGGTACAGGAGCTGGCCCGGCAGGCCTCGGCGATCAGTGCGGTCATTTCCGGGCCGCTGGACGGCGCGGTCGACAAGATCCAGGGTCTGCTCAAGCGGCAAAAGGAATTGGAAAAGCAA
>JGI24705J35276_12238167_pt1 | contig 16796 bp, 14 predicted proteins | sample TergutNt197P4_FD_35276 | JGI IMG/M metagenome (IMG submission 35276) | reverse complement strand
ATCTCGACCGATAAGCCCAGCATGTTAGTTGCACCGAACGGGCTGCTCGTCCAGAACCGTCCAGCATTCAGCGAGACCCCCGGAAAACGCTCGCGCCGGGCAACTTCGACGCCCGCCTGTGCGGCATCTTCCTCCTTTTGCGCGGCCACGAAGGCCGGGTTTTCAAGCGCCTCGGTCGCTCCGGGTTCGAGTTCCAGCGGGCGCAGTTCGCCTGTCCCACGAGGTTTCCAATCGGGAAAACCGAGCAAGGCGGCAAGTTGAGCCTGGGCGTCGGCGAAATCCGCTTCGGCCTCGGCTGTCTGAGTTCGCCAGGAAGCCAGTTCGACGTCCACCCGGAGCAACTCGTACTGGCTTGCCATGCCGGCAGCTTGGCGTCCCGCAACCATGTCGCGCAGGCGGGAGAGTTCATCCACGCCAACCACCCGAGTGGCGCGCTTCTCTTGAGCGAGGAGCAGGGCGACGAAGGCTGCCCCAGCGTCTGCCGCCAGATTGTTGCCAGAAGCGGCAAGCTGCGCCTGTGCCGCCTCGATGCCTCGGTCGGCCGCTTTCATGCGGACGCCGCGCTGACCAGCGACAAGTATTGGCAGTTCGATCGATACCTCTTGCGCCTTGGTGCCGTCGAAGTTGGTCAGTACGCCGGGTTGCCGCGAATGGCTGTAGCTCACCGTAGGATTCGGCCAAGCACCAGCCGTTCGGCGCTCGGCATGGGCGATGGCCAGATTTTGCCGCTCAAGCGCTACCCGGGGACTCGCTTCCTTAATCAGAGCCAGCACCGTCGGCAGGTCGACGCTGTCGGGCAGCGTCTGCGCCAGGGACGGCGTGGTAGCAAACAACAAGGCAAGGAACGCGATGCGTGCACCGGAACCGGGCCGCTCCAAAACAGCGAGGGGATTGTTGTTCATTGATCGGCCTCCTCTGGGGTTTGCAGATGCTTCGGGGTGATCAGGCTATAGATTGCCGGGAGCACAAACAGCGCCACAAATAAGGTCGTTAGCATCCCGCCCACCACAACCAGGGCAAATGGCCGCTGAATCTCGCTCCCGATGCCGGAGGACAGCGCCATCGGCAGCAGGCCGAAGAGCGCCAGGAGGGAGGCCATCAGGACGGGGCGCAGTCGCTCGGTTGCGCCATTGATGAGCGCAGGAAACAATTCTTCGCCAGCACGCCGCCGCGCTTCGACCGCCGACAAAACCAGTAAGCCCATCAACGAAACCTGCCCCAGGAGCGCGATGAAACCGATGGCAGCACTGACCGACAGCGGGATACCGGCGTTGAGGAGGGCGAAGGCTCCGCCAGTCAGGGCGAACGGAACCGTGGAGAGAACCGCCAAGGCGCTGCGGCCACTGTTCATGGCGGTGTAGAGCAAGCCCAGCACCAGCAGCACCGATACCGGAACTGCCAGCTTGAGCCTATTGGTGGCGCGCTCCTGATTCTCGAACTCGCCGCCCCAGACGAAATAATGCTCCTCTGGCGGCTTGACCCTGGCCGCCACGGTGGCGATGGACTCCTCGACCGTCGAACCCATGTCGCGCCCTTCGACGTTGAATTTGAGTGCGAGGAAGCGGATATTGCCTTCGCGTACGATCGAGGCAGCACCATTGCCGGTTTCGATCATGGCTAACTCCCTGAGTGGAATGCGGGCACCAGACGGTGTATCGATGGACAGGTCGGCGATTTTGTCCAGGTCGTCCCGGGCAGCCTTGGGCAATATCAGCCGCACCGGTATGGGCCGCTCGCCCTCCCAATACTGGGTGACGACACGACCTGCAAAAGCCGTCTCGATGGTTCTTGCAGCGTCTTCGATGGGCACACCGGCCCGCGCCAGCGCCTGCCGGTCGAGCCGTACACGCAACTGAGGGCTCGACGCATCGCGATACAGGTCGAGTTCAGTTACCCCCGGCACGTCCTGGAGCGCCGCTTTTGCCTGCTTCAGCGCTTCGCGCATGGCGTCGAGGTTGTTGCCGAAAATCTTGAGCACGACCTTGCCGCGCACTCCGGACACGGCCTCTTCAACGCTGTCCTTGATCGGCTGTGAGAAGTTGAAACGCACCCCGGGAATTTCCGCCAGGGACGTACGCATGGCCTCGACCAGGCGTTCCTTGTTCCAACCTGGGCGCCACTGCTCCTGGGGCTTCAGGCGCACGAAGGTCTTCAACATGTTGACGCCTTCATTGTCGGTACCATCCTCCGGGCGTCCATGCTCGGTGTGCACGTCGTCGGCCTCAGGAAAGGCTTCCATCCGCCGATGTACGTCCAAAAGGATGTCCTGAGCCGCTTCCATGGCGATGCTGGCTGGCATCTCGGCAAAAATAAACACGTCCCCTTCGTTGAGTTCGGGCAGGAACTCCGTACCCAGGCGCGCGGTGGCCAAGCCGCCAGCCAGCAGCATGCCCGTGGCAAGCAGGAGGGTTGCCGTCCGCCCGGCCATGATCCTGCTCAGTATCTTGCGATAGCCAACCCGCAATTTCTCGATCCAGCGTGGCTCGGTCAGCCGCGCATGCTCCGGCCTGAACAGGAACGCGCACAGCGCCGGTACTACGGTCAGCGTAAAAATCAGTGCTCCACCCAGGGCGAAGGCGTAGGTCAGTGAGAGTGGCCGGAAGATGCGGCCTTCTACCGATTGCAGGGTAAAAACGGGCAGGAGCGCAGCGATGATGATCAGCATGGCGTAGAAGATCGGACGCCCAACTTCCCTCGTCGAGCGGATGACCAGGCGCAAGAGTGCTTTGCGGTCGGTCGGCCGCTCGTGGTGGATGGTGTGGATGACGTTCTCGACCAGCACCACCGCGCCGTCGACCAGGATGCCGAAGTCGATCGCGCCCATCGAGATCAGGTTGGCGGGCAGCCCCAAGGCATGCAGGCAGAGAAAGGCGACGAGCAGCGACAGGGGAATGACCGTTGCGACCACAGCCGAGCCGACGATGCTGCGCAGAAACAGCCATACAATCCCGACCACCAGCACGAATCCGTGCAAAAGATTGTCGTGCACGGTGGTTAGCGTGTGATTCACCAGCACGCTACGGTCGTGGGAGGCTTCTATCCGCATGCCGGTGGGCAGGATGTTCCGGTTGAGTTCCTCAACCTTCGCGTGTATCCCGTCGAGCACCACCGAGGGGTTTTCACCGCGCCGCATGAGGACCAGCCCCTCGACAACTTCCTTCTTCTCGTTCCAGCCGACCGAGCCGCGCCGGGGCGTGGCAGCGAGCTTGATGTTGGCCACATCGCCGACGATGAGCGTCGAGCCATCTTTGCTCTTCAGGGGGATGTTTTTGATGTCCTCGACCGAGTCGATAAAACCGACACCTCGGATGGTGAGTTCCTGGTCGCCGTGGCGCAGGAAGCCTCCACCGACGTTGAGGTTGGCTTTGCCTATAGCCTCTTCGATTTCACCCAAGGTGAGCCCCGCAGCGTACAGCCTGCCCGGATCGGCCTCGACATGGACTTCCTTCAGGTAGCCGCCGAAGGGGACGACATCGGCCACACCCTGCACCTGGCGAAGCACGCGGGTGACGTTCCATTCCATCTCCGAGCGCAACTGGTAGAGGTCATGGTGGTCGCTGGCAAGGCGGAAGCGGTATATCTTGCCGAGCGGAGTAGCATCTGGCGCCAGGGAGGGTGTCACCCCTTCCGGCAGTTCGGCCTCGGCAAAGCGCGCACCGACCAGCATGCGAGCCTTGAAGGGATCGACATCGTCGTCGAAGATGAGGGTCACGAGCGACAGGCCAAAGAGGCTTTCGCTGCGCAGAAGCGTCATCCCCGGTGTACCGTTGAGCGCGCGCTCCAAAGGCACGGTTACCTGCCGTTCGATTTCCTCGGCGGCATAGCCCGGCATTTGGGTGATGACCTGTACCTGGGCGTTGGTTACGTCTGGATAGGCTTCGATGGGGGTGTCGAGATAAGCCCGGATGCTGAACACGGCGATAATCGCTGTGATGATGAGGGTCGCCAGGCGGCGGTGAACGCACGCTTCGAGAATCAGGTTCAGCATGGGAGCCTCAGAGCAGTTGCTCGGCTTCGCTGTCGAGCAGCAGGGTGCCACGCACGACGACCTTGTCCCCCGGCTGCAGCCCTTCAAGGATCGTTACCCGCCCGTCGCGTGAGACTCCGGTACGAACCGTCTGCGGCTTGAAGCTGCCGTCCTTGCCCTGCACGTAGACGATCTGTTGGCTACCATCCTTGATCAGCACCGCTGCGGCAGGTACGCTCAAGGGGCCATCGTCAGCGCCGACGAGCCGTACCTCGGCAAGCATGCCAGCGGTGAGCCTGTCCGTAGCACCCTTGAGCGTGAGATAGATCGGTAGCCGTCGCTGCTCGCCATCAACCATTTGGCCTACGCCATCGAGCACGGCTTCAAAGCGGGCATCCGCCCCCGGTACGCGTACCTCGGCAGTACGGCCCGTAGCCAAACTGGCAGCCAAGCCGACGAGCGCGCTTTCCGGGACATAGGCCACCACCCATAGCCGCTTTGGGTCTCCCACCTCTACCAGCGCTTCGCCGCCGCGCGAGACCACCGCGCCGACGTTGGTGCGGACGGTAAGAACCACGCCACCAGCCGGAGCGCGCAGCAAGAAGCGGTCACCCTTGCCGCCGCCGATCAGGGCCACCGTGCTTTGCGCCCGATCCAGATTGGCACGCGCTTCGCGGGCGGCGGTTTCAGCCTCGAAACGCTCAACTTCCAGACCAACGCCTTTGTGCAACATTTCGTCCTGTCGCCGCAGCAGGTCCTCAGCCGCCGCCGCTTTTGCCTGAGCCTGGGTAAAGTCCGCCCTGGCTGCAGCCACGTCGACGCTTTGCAGGGTCAAGAGGGGCGCACCGGCTGCAACCACCTCGCCTGGCCGTACCTCAATGGAAAGGACGCGCGCGTCCAAGGGGGAACCGATGGCTGCCATGGATTGAGGCTGAAACGCCACTCTGCCGGGCAGCACACCGCCCAGGGTGCCATGCCCGGTACCCACCGACTCGATTTCGAGATACTTGTGCGATGCCTCGGAAAGCGTCAGACCATCCGCTTTGCCGTCGCCAGTCTGGGGCGAAGGGGGAGGTTTGGAGCAGGCCGCTGCCAGACAGGCGGCAAGGATCGACGAGCCGATTCGGCAAAGTAGCTTGTTCATCGTTTCATATGGGAGGCTGAAGGGGCTCCGCGTTCTCTTGTTCGGTAGGGGCGCGTAATATAGCCAGGCATTCCTTAAAAAGTTCTTACTATGAGAGTCCTTCTGGTCGAAGATGACGATGCGCTCCGGGATACGCTACTGCAGGCGCTGCGTCAGGCTGGCTATGGTGTTGATCACGTGGCCGATGGGCGCGCTGCTGACAGCGCCCTGGCGACAGGGACTTACGACCTGGCTGTACTCGACCTGGGTTTGCCGCGCCTGGACGGCATCGAAGTGCTGCGGCGCGCCCGTGCGCGCCAGGATCGCACACCGGTTCTGGTGCTGTCCGCCCGCGACGGTATTGATGAGCGCGTCCTGGGGCTCCGGGCTGGTGCTGATGACTACCTGACCAAGCCCTTCGCCCTGCGCGAGTTGGAAGCCCGTGTAGACGCGCTGATTCGACGCGCCGCTGGCGGGCTCACGCGGCTAAGCTATGGTCCTCTGGAGTTGGATCTAAGCAACCGCGCAGTGACCATCGAAGGCAAACCGCTGGACCTCACAGTGCGCGAGATAGCAATCCTCGAAGCGCTGATAAAGCGTGTTGGCAAAGTGGTGGTCAAGACACGGCTCGCACAGCAGATTGGCGATTGGGCAAGCGAGGTTGGAACCAACACCATCGAGGTCTACATCCATCGCCTACGCAAGAAACTGAAGCCTTACGACTTAAGCGTCCGCACCATCCATGGGCTTGGTTACATGCTGGAGGCCTGTAGTGAGAACTGACCGGCTGTCGCTGCGCCAGCGGCTGCTGCTCTGGTTGTTGCTGCCAATCCTGCTGCTGACCGGCATCTGGGCTTGGGCAACCTATGCTATCGTCTTGCACTTCGCCAATCGTACCTACGACTGGTCATTACAGGACACGGCTCAGACCCTGGCCGGGCAAGTGCGGGTTGTGCACGGCGCGCCTGAATTCGACCTGCCGCCCGCAGCGCACCGGATGCTCGAATTTGACGAAGTGGACAAGGTCTATTTCAGCGTGTCGGACGATCACGGACAGCAACTGGTCGGCAACCGCTCCCTGCCGCCGGGTCCTGCCCGCGTCATGGTTCCCGGCGAAACCCGGTTCTACGATTCCCGGGTGGATGGCGAAACCGTCCGGCTGGTGGAATACACCGTGCCGAGCGGCGTCCACGGTCAGTTGCTGTTCGTGCGGGTCGCCGAAACGCTGCACAAGCGGCAGGCTATGGCGCGCGATGCCCTTGTCTACATGATTACGCCGCAGTTGCTGTTTCTCGCCAGCATCGTCCTTCTGGTCTGGCATGGCATCGGTCGCGGCATGGCACCGTTGAGCCGTATCCGCGATGCCATTGCCCGACGAACCCACGAGGATCTGAGTCCGCTTGGCGAATCCGGCTTGCCGACGGAGGTTCATGAGCAGGTACATGTCATCAACGACTTGATGGCTCGTCTGGGCCGGACGATCACGGCTCAGCAGCGGTTTATCGCCGACGCGACACATCAACTGCGTACACCGATTACCGTACTCTGCGCCCAGGCCGAACTCGCACTGCGCGCCCACGGCCAGGACGAACTGCGCGCCGAGCTTGCCAAGCTCAATGCCACCACTGTCCGCCTTGCCCGGCTGGCCAACCAACTGTTGAGCCTGAGCCGCGCCGAAGCCCGCCAATCGGGTGCGCTGGATTTTGCCCCGGTCGACGTTGCCGCACTGCTCGAGGACGTGGTCGAGAGGCTCGTGCCCGCTGCTCTGGCAAAGCAGATCGAGGTCAGCATCGAACTTGCCGACGAATCGGCAGTATACGGAAACCGGCAATTCCTGAGCGAAATGCTCGCCAACCTGGTTGATAACGCTATCCGCTACACCCCGCCCGGTGGTCGTGTCGGGGTCGGTGCGAGGCAGGCCAATGGGTCGGTCGCTTTCGTCGTCACTGACAACGGGCCCGGCATTCCAGAGCCGGAGCGCCAACGGGTGCTGGAACCTTTCTACCGCAGTGCCGACGCCGGTGTCGACGGCAGCGGCCTGGGTTTGGCCATCGCTCACGAAATCGCCACCCTGCATAAAGGACGAATTACGCTGACTGCGGCGTCAGGGGACTCCGGGCTGATGGCAAGCGTCGAGATTCCTGCGGCATCTGCGTCTTGTCCATGACGCTTTGGACAAATACCGATTTATTTTTACAGACGACAGTAAATCGCCATGATTCGTCACAGGAATCACTTCATTTGGTTTTTTTCTTCTTCGAGGCGAGGTTTTCGTACAGGGCGACGAATTCCTGAGTGAGCTTGTGGCGGGGGTCGAAATGAATCATCGGGGCCGCGCGTTCGTGCGATTCCCTGATCTTCACTGAAGCCGACAGATACGGTTGCAGTACCGGCAAGCCTTCATCGATCAATTCCTGCACGAGCTTTTGCGGCAGGTTGGCGCGGGGCTGATACTGGTTGACCACGATGCCTTCCACTTTCAAGCCGTGGTTGTGGTCGGCGCGGATTTCTTCGGCATTGGCAAGCAGCGCATAGAGCGCATTGCGCGAAAACTCGTCGCAATCGAAAGGGATCAGGCAGGCATCGGCAGCGATCAGAGCCGAACGCGTGAAGAAATTGAGTGCGGGCGGCGTATCGATGAATATCTGGTCGAAGTTTCCGGCGATTTCGTCAAGCGCCTCGCGTAGTTTGTAGATTTTGTAGCGGGATTCCAGCTTGCCCTGCAGTTCTTCCAGCCTCGGGTGAGAGGGCAGCACCGAGAGCCGCTCGAAAGGCGAGGCGACGGTGAAGTCTATCGTTTTTTTGGGATCGAGCCGGAACATCAGGCTTTGCTCGAAGAACTCCGCGAGCGTGGCTTCGGGCGGCGTAGCGTTTCCGCCAAGCAGGTACTGAGTGGAATTGCCCTGCGGGTCGAGGTCGACCACCAGTGTGCGCTTGCCTTTTTGGGCACTGATTGCCGCCAGGTTGCAGGTGATGGTGGATTTTCCGACCCCGCCTTTTTGATTGAAGACTACGCGCCGCATGAAGTTTTCTCCCCGGTTCATTTCATTGCCATGCGGCATTGTGCCCGCGCCCGACAGAAAATCAAATATGCGTCGGGGTAAAGCGAGGGTAAACCCCAAACTTATTACCCTGTACGCATCCTCTCCCGGAAAGCTAAAATGCACCTTTCCGGTTTCACTCGCAGATGAGATTGTCAGGGCGAGTTATTGGTTTTTAAAGGATAAACATGGATCAGGATTTCATCGCCGCAGCGCTCGAATATCATCGCGCGCCGACGCGCGGGAAGATTTCAGTTGTGCCAACTAAAAGTTTGACCAATCAGCACGATCTCGCGTTGGCATATTCACCGGGGGTTGCAGCGGCATGCGACGCAATTGTCGCCGATCCGGAGCAGGCGCGCGAATTGACCAGTCGGGGCAATCTCGTGGCGGTCGTCACGAACGGCACGGCGGTACTTGGCCTGGGGAACATCGGCCCGCTCGCTTCCAAGCCGGTGATGGAAGGCAAGGGATGCCTTTTCAAGAAATTCGCGGGCATCGACGTATTCGACATCGAACTGGACGAACAAGACCCCGATAAGCTGATCGACATCATCGCCTCACTCGAACCGACCCTGGGCGGCATCAACCTGGAAGACATCAAGGCTCCCGAATGCTTCTACATCGAGCAGAAGCTGCGCGAGCGCATGAAAATCCCGGTTTTCCACGACGACCAGCACGGAACCGCCATCATCTCGGCGGCGGGCCTCATCAACGGCCTGAAGATCGTCGACAAGAAAATCGACAAGGTCAAACTCGTATGTTCGGGCGCAGGCGCAGCGGCAATTGCCTGCCTCGACCTCATGGTGGGCTTGGGGCTGAAGCGCGAAAACGTTTTTGTCTGCGATTCGCGCGGCTTGATCTATCAAGGGCGCGAGCCGGACATGGAACCGACCAAGGCGCGTTATGCCCAAGCGTCCGACGCGCGTACCCTGGGGGACGCAATCGTTGGCGCGGACGTTTTCCTTGGGCTTTCCAAGGCAGATTTGCTCAAACCCGACATGGTGGCGAAGATGGCCGACAGGCCGTTGATCTTCGCGCTGGCCAACCCGATCCCTGAAATCCTGCCCGCCGAGGCCAAGGCCGTTCGCCCGGATTGCGTCATCGCCACGGGCCGTTCGGACTATCCCAACCAGGTCAATAACGTTCTCTGCTTCCCCTTCATTTTCCGGGGAGCGCTCGACGTGGGCGCGACCACCATCAACGATGAAATGAAGCTCGCCTGCGTCAAGGCTATTGCCGAACTGGCCCAGGCCGAGCAAAACGACGTTGTGGCCTCGGCCTACGGAGGCGAGGAACTGAGCTTCGGGCCGGACTACATCATTCCCAAACCGTTCGATCCGCGCCTGATCGTCAAGATTGCGCCAGCGGTTGCGAAGGCGGCGATGGATTCAGGTGTCGCCCGGCATCCGATCAGCGACTTGAGCGCCTATGCCGCCACTCTGAACGATTTTGTGTACCGCTCCGGTACCGTCATGCGACCCGTGTTCGCGGCGGCCAAGAGCGTACAGAATGAACTCAAGCGCGTGCTTTACGCCGAGGGGGAAGATGAGCGAGTCATCCACACCGCGCGTGTCGTAATCGAGGAAGGGCTTGCCCGTCCCGTGCTGATAGGCCGCCCTTCCGTGATCGAAGCGCGCATCAAAAAGGTCGGCCTCAACCTTGTTCCCGAACGCGATTTCGACGTGATCGACCCGGAACAAGACCCGCATTACAACGAACTATGGAACGAGTATTACAGACTGATGTCGCGTAATGGCGTCACGCCTGTTTTGGCCAAGGTGCGGGTGCGCCGCGACTCCACGCTGTACGGCGCCTTGCTGTTGCGCCAGGGCTACGCCAACGCACTCGTATGCGGCACCTTCGGTTCTCACGCCTACCACCTCCAGCATATACGCGACGTAATCGGTCTCAAACCGGGGGCGAGCCAGTTCGCGGCGATGGACTTGCTCATGATGCCTGGCCGCGTATTGGCGATTACCGATACGCAGGTCAACGAAAACCCGACCGCCGAGGAAATCGCCGAAATTGCGCTGGCGGCAGCCTCTGAGTTGCGCAGCTTCGGAATCGAGCCGCGTGTGGCGTTGTTGTCGCATTCCAACTTCGGCAGTTCCCAATCGGCTTCGGCCCGCAAGATGCGCGCTGCCAGCGAGATACTGCGCCGCGCCGCGCCGTCGCTCGAATGCGATGGCGAAATACGCGCCGACGTGGCGCTCTCCCCCGCAATTCGCGCTGTGCAGCACCCCGATTCAACCCTCAAGGGCGAAGCCAACCTATTGGTAATGCCCAATCTGGACGCGGCCAATATTTCGTTCAACCTGTTCAAGGTTGCGTATTGCGACGGCGTCACAGTCGGCCCTATCCTGCTTGGCCCGGCCAAGCCTGTGCATGTCGTCACTCCCTCGGCCACCGTGCGGCGGCTGGTCAACATCACCGCGCTCGCAGTAGTGGACGCGGCGGGGTCGAATACGGGCAGCAAGTAGCCTATAGCGAATGTTCAAGCAAAAACGCCGCCCGATCAAACCGGAGCGGCGTTTTGCTTTTCATGAAGCACCACACCACATGTTGCATGTAACGAAAAATCCAGTTATCTTGTTGCATGTAACGAGTAGAAGAGGTATCTCACATGGCGAACATGCACGTAAATGCCAGGGTTCAAAAGCACCGCAACACATTACGCATGGCGGGGCTTCGCCCAGTACAGATTTGGGTGCAGGACACACGCCGAGCGGATTTTGCTGAGGAATGCCGCCGCCAGTCTCGCCTTGCCGCTCAGGCGGACATGGCCGACATGGCGTTGCAGCACTTCATGGATGAAGCTTTAGCCGATGTGAACGGCTGGACGGAATGAAACGGGGCGACTTCGTAACCATCACCACGCAAGGCGATTTTGGTAAGCCAAGGCTTGCTTTGGTCATTCAGGCCGATCAGTTTGACGAACACATGACCGTAACGGTGCTGCCGGTAACAAGTACGCTGGTTGCTGCGCCATTTTTTCGCGTCACTGTTCAACCCAGTACAGAGAACGGCCTACAGAAACCTTCGCAGGTGATGGTAGACAAGGCCATCACCGTCAAGCATGACAAAATAGGTCAAACCTTCGGGCGCATTGGCGCGGATACTCTGATAGAGGTCGAGCGCTGCTTGGCGGTTTTTCTGGGGATTGCCAAGTAAAAATTCGCCCCTCTCTTCACTCAGGCTGCCGTTACCAACTCGGTTTCAGCTCCTTACTATCGAGGGCGGCTTCTGGTTTTTCCAACCGCTGCACGGCCTTGGTCAACTCACGAGCAATTTTTTCCAGCAAATCCGGACGCCGCTGCGCAAGCGCGTTGGCCCAACGGGCGAATTCCGCATTGATGCCGGACTGAGTACGCACACCACAGAGGTCGATGCCGATTGTCAGCATCTTGTCGGTTTCGGCGTTTGTGAATCTGACACGGTTGTTCAAGCGCAACATAGCTGATTCCTCAGTAACTCATGCTGAGCGGACAACGCCGCACGAAGGCTTGAACCGCAATCTCCGTCGCTCGGTTACGCTTACGGCCTGAAGCGAGACAAGCTGATTCAAGTATAACGTCAAGACGCTTAGGTTACTATACGTAACCTCCACAACATGAGCACGCCACACCTTATCTCAGCCCAAAACACGATAAAAGCTCACCCCGCGATAGCAGGGCCGCTCGGCCAGCCAGGCATCCACGCGCTGTTTGAAAGCTCCAGCATCGGGAATCTGCGCGTCCGGCGAACAATACGCCTCAATTTCGACCCGCCCATCGAGATAATGGAGTTGAAGCCGCTGGAGCGGCAGATGTTCCCCAATGAGCGTGGCGAGATCCGCGAGCACGGCGGCGCGATCCGGGAGCCGTTCGGCGCGCTCGGCGAAAAGCTGCTCCGTGTCGTCATTCTCGGTATCGACATGGACGAGCACTTCGCCAATTTCGGAATGCGCCTGGCGCACGGCCAGCAATACGCTCTCCGAGATGTAATGGCCTTCCGAAACCGTAATCCGGGAATCGACCTGGACGTGCGCGTCGCACAGCACACGGTGCGCCATGCGGCGGGTACGCAGTTCGTGCAATCCTGCGACACCCGGCGTATCGCTGATGGTTTGGCGCAGACGGACGAGTTCTTCATTGGGCAGGCCGGTGTCGATCAACTCGCGCACCGCATGCCAGCTTTGCAGGACGCCTATGCGAAGGATGATGAAACCAACCACGGCAGCGGCCAGCGGCTCCAGAAACGGATAACCGGCCAGACTGCCTCCAATGCCGATGGCCACCACCAGCGTTGAAGCGGCATCGGAACGGGCATGCCAGGCATTGGCTTCGAGCATGGGCGATTTCAGGCGGCGCCCGCCTGCAAGCGTATAACGGAACAGGATTTCCTTCCCCACCAGCGCGACGAGCGCCATCACGAGCGCTACCGGATGCAGGGGCGGTTGGCTGCCCATCGTTTGCAGCCGCATGCCGGATGCCCATAAGAACCCGATGCCCACCGCCACGAGCGAGATGCCGAGAACCAGCGTCGCAACCGTCTCGATACGCCCATGACCGTAGGGATGATCGAGATCGGCAGGATTCGCACCCTGCTGTCCTGCAGCCAGCACCATGAAATCCGCCGCCAGGTCTGAGAGCGTGTGCATGGCGTCGGCCACCAGGCTGAAAGCATTGGCAAACAGGCCGACGATGATCTGCCCGATCGTCAGGACGGAATTGATGAAGACACCCACCAGCGTGACATTCCGGATGGAACGCGCGCGTTCGGCACTGGCATTTCCTGGTTTGGATGAAGATGAAGGCGGGGACATGGAACAAGTATCAAGCGATATACTCAAATACTGTTGATTCTAGAACACTATTGGCGGCTGGCATCATTCCGGCCTTGCCTGGGAACAGAAATGAGCTACACAAGCAACACCACCGCGAACCCGGTTCAAGAGTTCAAATCTTTCGCCTCGCTCTCCGACGAACAAGCCGGGGCGCGCATCATCGAGGCGCGCGCGCGCCTCGGCCAGCGCGTCGTGCTTCTCGCCCACCATTACCAGCGCGAGAGCGTTTACCGCTATGCCGACCTCACTGGCGACTCGCTCAAGCTCGCGCGTCTGGCGGCGCGCACGAACGCGGAATTCATCCTTTTCTGCGGCGTACATTTCATGGCCGAAGTGGCCGACATCCTGTCGCACCCGGAGCAGACCGTCATCCTGCCCGACCTCGCCGCAGGCTGCTCGATGGCCGACATGGCCGATCTGGAAAAAGTAGAACGTTGCTGGGATGAACTCACCGACGCGCTCGGCACAATAGAGGCGCGAATCACGCCCGTCACCTACATCAACTCCGCCGCCGACCTCAAAGCCTTTTGCGGCGAGCGCGGCGGCATCGTCTGTACCTCCACCAACGCCCCCGCAATCATCGACTGGGCACTGGCGCGGCGCGAAAAAGTCCTGTTCTTCCCCGACCAGCACCTCGGACGCTGGACAGGCTACAAGAAAGGCATTCCGCTCGACCAGATGGCAGTCTGGGACCCTGATCTCGAAAACGGTGGCCTGACGGCAAAAGAAATCGAACACGCCCGCATCCTGCTCTGGAAAGGGCATTGCTCCGTGCACCAGATGTTCCAGGTCGAGCACATCCGGCAATGGCGCGCGCAATATCCGGACGGTTTCGTAATTTCGCACCCCGAATGCAATCTCGACGTGTGCCGGGAGTCCGACCACGTCGGTTCCACCGAATTCATCCTTGAAACCGTCACTGCCGCCCCGCCCGATACGCGCTGGCTGGTCGGAACCGAATTGAACCTGGTCAGCCGCCTTGCAGAGCAACTGAAAGCCCAAGGCAAAATCATCAAGTTCATGGCCCCCACCGTGTGCATGTGCTCAACCATGCAGCGCATCGACCCGCAACACTTGGCCTGGGCACTGGAAAACCTCGCCAACGGCAATATCGTCAACCCCATCCGGGTTCCCGCGCGCGAAGCCGAACAGGCGCGGACGGCGCTCACCCGCATGCTGGAGACGTTCTGACCCAAACAAGCCATGCGTGTGCAGGCAATCCCCGCCCGGCTCAGGACCAAGGCCGGCGGCAAATGGCTCCGGGGCAACACGATCACCCTGTTGGAAAATGGCGAGGCTTTTTTCCCCGCCCTGCTGGAAGCCATCGACGCAGCGCAACAGGAAATCCTGCTCCAGACCTACATCTTCGCCACTGACGCCACGGGGCTGCGCGTAATCGACGCCCTGACCAACGCTAAGGGCGTGGATTTTTCAACCTTGGTCAACGACCTGTTCAGAAAGGACATCGAACTCATCGAAATGACCCAATGAGTCAGATATTAAGTTTGAGTTACCCCTGCCTGAAGGCAGGGAACACCCTGAAATTTTCGGGAGTCAAACGCACGATTCAAAGCTCAACGGCTTACTCATCCACGCGACCCAGTACGAGGAATTCCATTAGCGCCTTTTGCGCATGCAAACGGTTTTCGGCTTCATCCCAGACGACCGATTGTGGGCCGTCGATCACTTCCGGGGAAACTTCTTCGCCCCGGTGCGCGGGCAAGCAGTGCATGAACACGGACTCGGGCGCAGCCACGGCCATCATGTCGGAGTCGACGCACCATCCGGCGAACGCCTGGCGGCGCGCTTCGTTTTCGGCTTCAAAACCCATCGACGTCCACACGTCGGTCGTGACGAGATGCGCGCCCCGGCAAGCGTCTTTCGGGTCGTCGAACAACTGGAAATGATCCGTCCCGGCAAGGCCGATTTTTTCCGGCTCGATGCCGTAGCCCGGCGGCGAGGAAACGTGGACGCGAAAATCCAGCACTTCGGCGGCCTGAAGCCAGGTGCTGCACATGTTGTTGGGGTCGCCGACCCAGACGACGGTTTTGCCCGCGATGGGGCCGCGATGCTCGATAAAAGTAAAAATATCGGCAAGCACCTGGCAGGGGTGATAGGCGTTGGTCAATCCGTTGATGACCGGTACGCGGGAAACGGCGGCCAGTTGCTCAACCGTGCTCTGCTCGAACGTGCGGATCATGACGAGGTCGCACATGCGGGAGATCACCTGCGCCGTGTCATAGACCGGCTCGCCGCGCCCAAGTTGCGAATCGCGCGTATTGAGATAGATTGCCGAGCCGCCAAGCTGCTGCATCCCGGCCTCGAACGAGAGTCGCGTGCGTGTGCTGGCCTTCTCGAAAATCATCACCAGCGAGCGGTCGAACAGCGGATGGTGAGTTTCGTAACGCTTGAATTTGTCCTTGATCCAGCGCGCGCGCCGGAACAAGTACGCGTACTCTTCGGCGCTGAAATCCTTGAATTGCAGGTAATGCCTGAGCGGACTTGAAATCGAAGTCATTGGCGGTTTTCCCTCCCGGCCATCATTATTACTTAAGACAAAAACTCACGAATCAGCGGCGCAAGCCCTTCGACGAGGGTTTTAGCGTCGCTGTCGCTGAAAATAAGCGCAGGCAACAGGCGCACTACGTTGTCCGATGTCACGTTGATGAGCAACCCGGCATCGAGCGCGCGCGTGACCAACTCACCGCATGGGCGGTCGAGTTCGATGCCGATCATCAGCCCGCGCCCGCGAATGTCCACCACACCCGCCACGCCTTCGAGCGCCTTTCTGAACCCGGCACGGATAGCCTCCCCGACGCGCGTCGCGTTGTCCATCAACCCCTCTTCGGCGATGACATCGAGCGTGGCGAGCGCCGCCGCACAAGCCAGCGGGTTGCCACCGAACGTACAGCCGTGATTGCCCGGCTGGAAAAGCCCGGCAGCCCGTCCCGAAGTCAGGCAAGCCCCAATAGGAACCCCAGAGGCGAGCCCCTTGGCAAGCGTCATGACGTCGGGCCGCACATCCGCATGCTTCCAGCCAAACCATTTGCCGGTGCGGCCCGTGCCGCACTGCACCTCATCGACCATCAGGAGCCAGCCTTGCTCATCGCACAGGGCGCGCAGGGCGCGCAGGTATTCGTCGCTCACAACGTTGACGCCGCCCTCGCCCTGGAGGACTTCCAGCATCACCGCCACCACGTCGCGGCTGCGCGAAGCGATCTGGCGCACCGCGTCCATATCCCCGTAAGGAACCCGGACGAATCCCGGAACCAGCGGCTCGAAACCCGCCTGCGCCTTGCGGTTGGCGGTCGCCGAAAGGGTTGCCAGCGAACGCCCGTGGAAGGCTTGTTCCATGACGATGATCGACGGCAGTTCAACGCCTTTTTTCTTGTGCCCGTAAAAGCGCGCGAGCTTGATCGCCGCTTCGTTGGCTTCCAGCCCGGAATTGCAGAAAAACACTTCGTCCATCCCGGAGAGATTCGCCAGACGCGCGGCCAGTTCTTCCTGCAAAGGGATGCGGTAGAGATTGGAGGTATGCAGCACCCTGCCCGCCTGGCGGGAAATTGCTTCCACCAGGCGCGGATGGTTGTGGCCGAGGGTAGAGACCGCAATACCTGCAAGCGCATCGAGATACCGTTTACCCGCTTCATCGAAAAGGCATGTGCCTTGCCCATGCGTAAACGCAACCGGCAGACGAGCGTAGGTATTCATGACATGTGAAGACGGCATACTTGAACTCCGACAAGATGGAGCAAAAAAGCACACGGCGGCAAAAAGCCGCCGTGCAATAACAATGCACGCGATTTTACGCAGAATATCACCCTATGTACAGGCTGC
>JGI24705J35276_12238168_pt1 | contig 16828 bp, 19 predicted proteins | sample TergutNt197P4_FD_35276 | JGI IMG/M metagenome (IMG submission 35276) | reverse complement strand
ATCGGAAGATTTGCCGATGGTGATCGAGATCATCGACAGCGAGGAAAATATCAACAAGTTCCTGCCCATGCTCGATGACATGATGTCGACGTCGAGCGGGATGGTCACGCTGGAGAAGGTCCAGGTCCTGCAATACGGCACGAAGACCGCGGGCTGAGTTTGCGGGAATAGGTCTTAGACTGAAATCGGGGCGTTTCGGGAGGCGGAATGAACGACACCGTCACCAAGACGAAAACCAAAGCCAAGACCAAGGTTGAGCGGCCGCGGCTGCACAAGGTCATCCTTATCAACGACGACTACACGCCGCGCGATTTCGTCACCATGGTGCTCATGGCCGAATTCCACATGACCGAAGGCGAGGCTTACAAGGTCATGATCACAGCGCATCGCCTGGGGGCATGCGTGGTCGCCGTGTTCACCAAGGATGTCGCCGAGACCAAGGCGACGCGCGCCACCGATGCCGGCCGCGCCAACGGCTACCCGCTGCTGTTCACCACCGAGCCGGAGGAATAGGCATTTTGCGTCACATTCCGGAAAAGAAAGCCCGGCGGCACCGGCCAAACCAGAGCTGCAGAGGTTACTTTATGGTCGCAGCCAGCTCATCAAAGGCCTTGCAGACATCGTCAAAATTGGTCGCACCCTTTGTGGCAACGGCCCGATACTTGGCCATTGCATCGCTGTACTTTTTCGGGTCCTTTCGCGCAAGATCCTGAAAGGCGGTCTGCAGATCAGCTGCCTTCCTCATTATTTCTTCCTGAGTGCAGGCTGCGAATGTTGAGCTGGAGAGCAGGCCGAAAGCAACTGCAGTGAGCAGGAACCTTTTCATAACAAGCGCTCAGTTTGTTGGAATTATGCATTCCTGAAGAGAAGGCCTTGCGGCTCTGACCAGGCCGGGGCCCCAGGAGTTTGATATTACTTTAGGGTCTCAGCCAGCTCATCATAGAGCTTGCAGACTTCATCCAGATTGTCCGAACCTTGAAACTTTGTGACAACGCCCTGAAATTTTGTTATTGATTCACTGAATTTCTTCAGGTCCTTCTGAGCAAGAGCCTGAATCGCCGCCTGCGTGTCAGTCATCTTCTTCACCATTTCTTCATGTGTGCAGGCTGCGAATGCCGAGCTGGAGAGCAAGCTGCAGGCAACCGCAGTGAGCAGAAACTTCTTCATGACAAGCGCTCAGTTTGTTGAAATGCATTCCGGAAGAAAAGGCCCTGCGGCTCCAGCCAAGCCGGAGCCGCAGGGGGGGCGAGGCTACTTTATAGTCGCAGCCAGCTCATCATAGGCCTTGCAGACCTCGTCAGAATTGGTCGCGCTTTGGAACTTCGTGGCAATAGCCTGATACTTGGTCATTGCGTCGTTGAGCTTCGTCGGGTCCTTTTGAGCAAGCGCCTGAATCGCCGTCATCAGATCAGTCGCCTTCTTCGTCATTTCTTCCTGTGTGCAAGCTGCGAATGCCGAGCTGGACAGCAGGCTGCAGGCAACCGCAGTGAGCAGAAACTTTTTCATAACAAGTCCTCAGTTTGTTGGAAGTATAATTAATGGCGTCTGCGGAGTGACGAATTTCGTCGCCAAATTGGCCCTGACGCCAGCTCGGGTGTTGCAAGAACCCTCGCTACCTCCTCTTGGAGATCGCGGATTGAGTTTACATTCCCGGCACGCAAGAGATCCTAGATCATCTCAGTCCGGGAGTCATTCCCCTGAACGGGGGATTGCTGAGGCCGATAAGACTTCAGGGCGTTGCAGCCATGTCCTATCCAGATCTGATTATCGATTTCTGGGCGCGCTTCAACCATCAGATTGCCAAATTTGGCATCAAGGGCGGCAGCTGGCACGAGCATCGAAATAATCGAGCAAAAGAACAACTCAGTGGCGATGTAGCTGCTCGGTACAGCCTGGACGGCCGATGTTAGATCGACCGTCGCGCCTGCATGTGTCGTCCTATTCGGAGACCCTCATTCCGCTTTGATGAACTTATCTGAAGCGGCACCGCAGACCGGGCAAGACTTTTCCAGTTTTCCGATCTCGATATATCCGCAGAACGGACAGAGGTAGAAATCTTCCGTGAGATCTTTCCCCTGCTTTGCTGCTTCCAGCGCCAACTGGTAGAGCTTCGCATGAACCTCCTCGGTTGCGATTGCAAAGCCGAACATCCGCTTGGCCCGATGTCCTTCCGCCTCTGCCTGCGCCAGCATCGGGGGGTACATGGTCTTGTATTCGTAGCTTTCGCCATCGATGGCGGCCTGCAGGTTGTCCACGGTCGATCCAATGCCGTCGAGCGCCTTCAGGTGGCCTTCGGCGTGGATGCGCTCTGCCTCGGCTGTCAACCGAAACAGCCGGGCTATGGCGGGAAGACCGTCCTTCTCCGCCTGCTTGGCAAAGGCCCGGTACTTCTGATTTGCCTGGCTTTCGCCAGCGAAAGCTTCTTCGAGGTTTTCTTTAGTTGTCGGCATGAGGTCTCCCAAACGCGTGGTATGGCCAAAATATTCTTCACCATTACCAGAAGACAACGTGCCGATGGAAGTCCGCATTCCTTCGGTTTCACTACCCCAGACCTTGCGGGCGAAGGCATTTTGCGCTGACGTGGAAACCTGTTCGAAAACGCGGCAAAAAAACAAAATGCGAAGAATTTAAGAGCTTGCCGATCCAATTTGATTGGAAGGCGCTCCAAGCAGGCTTTCGAGGGCTTTGCCCACGCATCGCCTGCTTCGATTTTTGTTTTGTCGCGAGGGAAAACCGTGGGATTTTGCGCTAACGCGGCCGGTTCGGACCTGCTTAGTGTCGAGCCGTCGTGACAGGTATCTCTTCGGTCAGGCCATAGACGCGCTGGGCGTCCAAAAAGCCGGCGATCGGAAATTCGCCAAGCTCAGTCCAGCCGGCATCGCACAAGCCGGCGAAGCCTTGGGACGCAACGACCGTCCGGCCGAGGCGGCCCGCGACCTTCTCCAGTCGCGCGGCGAGATTGACGGCGCGACCGATGCAGGTGAAGTCAAGCCGGTTGCCGCCGCCGATATTGCCGTAGAGGATGTTGCCAACATGCAGCGCGATGCTGAAACGGAAACGTTCGATCGCATCTCGAGTCGGGTAGGTGAGTGCTGCGACGCTCGATCGTGATGCGCGTGCAGCCTCGAGCACATTGGAACAGATGTGGTTTGCGTCATCAACATATTCATCGACTGGAAACACCGCGAGCAGGCCATCGCCCATGAATTTCAGGACTTCGCCGCCATGGGCTCGGATGGAAGCCACCTGGCAATCGAAATAGCGGTTCAGGATTTCCACGACGGTTTCGGCTGGCAGCCGGTCAGACAACGCTGTGAAGCCGCGCAGGTCCGACAGCCAGATCACGGCCTGCATTGTGTCGGTGTGACCGCGGCGGATTTGGCCGCCCATGATTCGTTCGCCGGCCCGGTTGCCGACATACGTGTCGAGCAACATCGTGGCCGTGCGGCGTAGTGTGACAATCTCGATGACGCGCGCCAATGGCTTCACCATTGTCCGTAGCACCTCGATCTCCTCACCGCTGAAGCCGCCCGGACGTCTGGTGGCCCAGCTCACCGCATGAATTGTGTCGTCGCGGAACCGCAGCGGCATTGCGATGTAGTCGGTTGCACCTTCTTTGCGCAGGTCTGACAGAACCGGGAAGCGCTGGGCTTCCGGACTGTCTGGATCGCTTCTGACCTCGACACCTGCGAGGAAGACGAGGCTCAACGGGCTTGCCTTGAACTGCGGCGTTTCCTGGATATCAAAATCGACGGTGCCGACCTCGACGTCTGCGCCCGGTTTCCAGATGAAGTTGCGGCCGAAGACTTCCGGATGCAACGTGCGGACGAACACGCCGACCCGCCACAGCGGCAAGCCTGCCTGCACCATGCGCTCGCAGCATTCGGCCATTATCTGGTTGGGTGTCGCCGCCGAGCGCGCGCCATCGATCAGCCAGTTGCTCACGGCGTTCAATTCGGGTGCGTTCATAGCGGCGCAATTTGTGGACGAACTTTCCGGACCGTCAAGCCAGCAGGTCTGGACTAGCGTCCGATTTGACCGCGATCGCGCAAGAAGTGATCAGCCGGCACGTCATGGTCTCTCCAACGGGAACCGCGCGGCAGAAGAACGGATTGCGCGCTCCAATCCTGCTTGTCGCGGTCGATCTTGTGCGGACCGATCTGGTCAGCGCTGTTGCTTAGTGTCGCGGTCCTCACGATCTCGTTCATCTTTTCGTATGTTGTGCCATGCCACCAACAAAACACCAGCGGTAAGGCCCAGAATAGCCACCACAAGAAGCCATAGATGATTGGAAAGAAATGTCAGAATGGCGGGTACGATATCATCCGCTAGACCATGCGTTCCCTGAGTTGTTTCCATCCTATCATCCCCGTTGCTTTGTAAGCCGACCTTGTCGGCGAAATCGTAGGCGACATTTCGGAAACGATATTTGGTTAGCGTCCGATTTGGCCGCGATCGCGCAAGAAGTGATCAGCCAGCACACAGGCCATCATGGCCTCACCGACAGGAACCGCGCGAATGCCGACGCAGGGGTCATGGCGGCCCTTGGTCACGATCTCGGTGTTGGCGCCGTGGCGATCCACGGTCCGGCGCGGGGTCAGGATCGAGGAGGTCGGCTTCACCGCAAAGCGGACCACCACTGGCTGGCCGGTTGAGATGCCGCCAAGAATGCCGCCAGCGTGATTGGACAGAAAGCACGTGCCGTCGTTGCCGCTTCGCATTTCGTCCGCGTTCTCTTCGCCGGTGAGTTCGGCCGAACCGAAGCCCGCACCGATCTCGACGCCCTTGACCGCGTTGATGCCCATCATCGCCGATGCCAGATCGGAATCCAGCTTGGCATAAATCGGTGCGCCGAGCCCGGCCGGCACGCCGTCGGCGACGATCTCGACCACCGCGCCGATCGATGAGCCGTTCTTGCGGATTTCATCGAGATAGCTCTCGAAGAAGGCGGCCTTGTCCTTGTCGGGGCAGAAGAACGGATTGCGGGCGACCTCGTCCCAATCCCACCTGTCGCGGTCAATCTTGTGCGGCCCCATCTGCACCAGTGCACCGCGCACCTTCACATCTGGCATCACTTTCCGTGCGATCGCGCCGGCCGCAACCCGCATTGCAGTCTCGCGCGCCGAGGAGCGTCCGCCGCCACGATAGTCGCGCAGGCCATATTTGGCCTCATAGGTGAAGTCGGCGTGTCCCGGGCGGAACTTGTCTTTGATCTCGGAATAGTCCTTCGAGCGCTGATCGGTGTTCTCAATCAGAAGCCCGATCGGTGTGCCCGTCGTCACCTGCACCCCGGTTCCCGGATGCGCCATTACGCCCGAGAGGATCTTGACCTGGTCCGCCTCCTGGCGCTGGGTGGTGAAACGCGACTGGCCCGGCCGGCGACGGTCGAGGTCGCGCTGGATGTCAGACTCAACAAGCGGTATCAGTGGCGGACATCCGTCGACCACGCAGCCGATCGCCACGCCATGGCTCTCGCCGAAGGTTGTGATGCGGAACATATGGCCGAAGGTGTTGAAGGACATCGTCGCTTTCGCCCGCCAAGGTCGCTCGTCAAGTTGGTTGCAGCGTGTGGTACCGCGCAAGCGGTGGGCGGTCAAACCCGCCGGTTGATTAACCATGCTTCGTCAGGCTGCCCGAGCGGAACACGTAGACCACGCCCTGCTCAATATAGAGGTCCGCGGCATTCTTCGTCGTCTCCAGGCCCAGCGCAACCATCAGGGCGCGCGCGGTGCCGCCGTGGGCGACCGCAACCGTGTCGGTCACAAGGGAATCATACCAGTCGCGGATGCGGACCTGTGCCTCGGCATAGGTCTCGCCTCCTGGGGCGGCCACGGTCCATTTGTCGAGGAGGCGCTTGGCATAAACGTCTGGATGGGATGCTTCGCTCTCGGCAAGCGTCGATCCCTCCCACATCCCGTAGCCAATCTCGCGCAGGCGATTGTCCAGCGCGTAGTCTGGCGGCGGCAGATCGAGATTGGCACGAACAAGCTCCATGGTCGCGCGTACCCGCCCCAAAGGGCTCGACACAAAGGAGAGTGCAGCCTTGTCGCGGCCATCGCGCACGAAGAGATCGGCCAGGATACCGGCCGCCTGGACCGCTTGACCGCGGCCACGGGCATTCAGCGGGGAGTCCTGGGTACCCTGCAGCCGACCGAGCGCATTCCATTCGGTCTCGCCGTGGCGAAGATAATAGATCGTAGGCGCGGACATTTCTGGCGTCGATCAGTCCTTCGCCATTGAGATATCGGGCGCGTCGGGCCGTTTCATGCCCAAGACATGGTAGCCAGCATCGACGTGATGCACTTCACCAGTGACGCCACGCGACAGGTCCGACAGGAAATAGAGCGCGCTGTTGCCGACGTCCTCGATCGTCACGTTACGGCGCAGCGGCGCGTTATGCTCGTTCCACTTCAGGATATACCGGAAGTCCCCGATGCCGGAGGCGGCAAGCGTCTTGATCGGGCCGGCCGAAATTGCATTGACGCGGATATTCTTCTCGCCGAGGTCGGCGGCGAGATAGCGCACGCTGGCTTCAAGCGCAGCCTTTGCCACACCCATCACGTTGTAATGCGGCATCCATTTCTCGGCGCCGTAATAGGTCAGCGTGGCGATCGAGCCGCCGTCAGGCATCAGCTTCTCGGCGCGCTGTGCGATGGCGGTCAGCGAATAGCAACTGATCAGCATGGAGTTGGAGAAGTTTTCCTGCGTGGTCTCAATATAGCGGCCCTCGAGCTGATCCCTGTCGGCGAAGGCGATGGCGTGCACCACGAAATCGATCTTGCCCCACTTCTCTTTCAGGACATCGAACACCGCGTCGATGGTAGCGGCATCAGTGACGTCGCAATGGCCGAGCACCAGCCCGCCAATCTCGGCGGCGAGGGGCTCGACCCGCTTCTTGAGCGCATCACCCTGGTAGGTGAAAGCGAGCTCCGCACCGGCCGCATGGCATGCCTTGGCAATGCCCCAGGCGATTGATCGGTTATTGGCAAGGCCGAGAATAACCCCACGCTTGCCGCGCATCAGACCCGAATTCTGTGCCATGCTTCATTCCTTGCCGAACTGGTCGGAAATTTTGGAGGTACACCAGCCCTCCATGACGGTACAGTCCTAATCGGCGATGCAGCGGCTGCCGCCTGCCGCCGCCACTCGGTGATCACGCTCTTTGTTGAGGCGTGATCTCCGTGCAAACGCGTTTCGCGCTTGTCGCGTAGCGGTTCCCGCTTAACCCGGATTATAGGGCCGATGAGCACGCCATTTCTGCATGAGCATCTCAAGTTCGGCGTCGTTGCCGTCCGGCAGGACAATCCGGGTGGTGACGAACAGATCGCCGATCCCATCGGCCTTTGGCAGGCCCTTACCCTTCAAACGGAAGGTCCGGCCGCTGGAGGTGTTCTTCGGAATTGACAGCTCCACCGCGTTGCCAAGCGTCGGCACGCGGACCTTGCCACCAAGCACTCCGTCATAGAGCGTGATCGGCAGATCGATTCGCAGATCGCTGCCGTCGATCTTGAAGAAGGGATGCGGCGCGATGGAGATGGTGATGAGGAGGTCACCCGGCCGATGGCCGGGCGCGGTCTCGCCCTGTCCCTTCAGACGGATCTGCTGACCGTTGGAGACGCCTACTGGAAGCTTGACGTTGAGCTCTTTGCCCGTGGGCAGCCGGACACGCTTGTCGCCGCCCCGGACTGCCTCCTCCAGCGAGACCGTCATGGCGACATTCATGTCGAGATCGACGCCAACCCCACCGACATCGAAATCAAACTGAGCACCCCCGCCCGGGCGCGCCCCGCGCATCCCGCCGAACATGCTGTTAAGGATATCCTCAAAGGCACCTCCGCCGGGGCCGCTACCAGATCGGAACGTATGGCTCTCGAACCCGCCTGGCCCGGCGCGTCCGCGTGCACCGCCACCACCTGGGAATCCCTGGAAGCGGGGCTTGCCCTCGGCGTCGATCTCGCCTCGGTCAAACTGCTTGCGCTTCTCCTCGTCGCCAACGATTTCGTTGGCGGCATTGATCTCGGCGAAGTGCGTGGCCGCTTTCGGATCATTCTTGTTGCTGTCAGGATGATGTTTCTTGGCGAGCTTGCGATAGGCGCTCTTGATCGCGGCAGCGCTGGCGCTCCGCGGCACCCCCAAGACCTCATAGGGGTCGCGCATGCGTCACGTCTCCTTTAGGGAAAATGATGTTGTCAAAAGGGCTCCCCGCCCACCCAAAGATGCGTTTGCATCATTTCTGTCCGAAAACCCACTTTTCGGAAATGATGCTTAGCGTTCATCTGGGGTGTTTGTGGCAATTTTGCAAACTTGTGGCAGACCTGGGCAGGTTTGCATAGCTTTTGCCACGCATCTGCTCAGGTTTTTGCTTTGTCGCAAGTCTTATCGGAAAGCCAGGAATACTTTGCGCCGACGCCGCCTTTTGGGCCTGAAACCTGCTTGCTCAGCTCCGCCACGACTTTAGCGCGACAATCTCCCAGCGGCCACGGTCGCTTTGGCAACCCGCGCCGCGCAACCAGCGTTCAGTACGTCCGTTAATATAACTGGCAAGAAAATCCCGGCACTTGCGGCCACCTTCGCCCGGATACACCTCCGCGATCGGGGTCACCGAACCGCGCGCCCCGGTTTCTGGATTCTCCCAGTGCTGGCTGGAATCCTTGTCGCCCTTGCTCAGGACGTCGGAGGCGGCGTTGCGGGCGAAGGCAAGATCGCTTTCAGTCGGAGCCGCGCCGTTCGCCGCGATGGAGCCCGTGATGCCGTCATCCATCCTGGCGAAGGGACTATTGTTGCTGCGGGAGAGGCTGCAGCCGCCAACTCCCAGCCCGATTAGAATCATTGTTATGACAAGACCCGACGGACGGATCGCCAGTAGGCCAACGCCTCCCCATGCTCTATATAGGGTGAGGGCTGACGACAACACGCTTTGGACTGCGGGACGCAAATTCGGACTCCAGACATGACCGAAACCACGCCGATGAAACACCAGAGTCCCTTAACATCCGATTTCACCGCGGCCGAAGAGCCGTTCGCGCTGTTTGAGCAATGGCTGGCAGAAGCCACCAAGAGCGAACCGAATGATGCGAACGCCATGGCGCTCGCAACCGTCGACCCCAACGGATTGCCCGATGTCCGGATGGTGCTGATGAAGGGCTTCGATTCCCGCGGTTTTGTCTTCTACAGCCACATCGACAGCCAGAAGGGCCGTCAACTCGCTGCAAATTCCAAGGCTGCGCTACTTTTTCACTGGAAGTCGCTGCGCCGGCAGGTGCGTATCCGCGGCAGTGTTTCGCCAGTGACGGATGCCGAGGCCGACGCCTATTTTGCCACCCGCCCCAAACAGGCGCAGATCGGCGCCTGGGCCAGCAAGCAGTCGCAGCCGCTGGAGAGCCGTTTTGCGTTTGAGCAGGCGATCGCCAAGGTCGCCGCCAAATACTTAATCGGCGAGGTGCCGCGGCCGCCTGGCTGGAGTGGCTGGCGCATTATGCCATTGAGCATCGAATTCTGGCACGATCGCGCATTCCGCCTGCATGATCGTATCGAGTTTCGCCGTGATGGGCCGGGCCAGCCCTGGTCTAAGACACGGATGTATCCTTAAGGCCGCCCTTGAAAGCATCATTTCCGCACCGATTTTCGGACAAAAAATGATGCAAAAACAAAGGAATACAAGCAAAAACGCCATCGCCTGCTCGAATTCTTGTTTTGCCGCAGGTTGCCGTGGAACACTTTTCCGGAACCCTGCTTAACTGAAAGACCGCCATGCCGCCTTCTTCCAATGCGCCGCGACGCACGCTGCTCCTGACTGGAGCGAGCCGCGGCATCGGCCACGCCACCGTGATCCGCTTCTCCAGCGCCGGCTGGCGCGTCATCACCTGCTCGCGGCATCCGTTTCCGGAAGATTGCCCGTGGGACGCCGGACCTGAAGATCACATCCAGGTCGACCTTGCCGACCACGAGGATACCGCCCGCGCGATCTCCGAAATCCGCCGCCGCCTCGAGGGGGGCGCGCTCCACGCTCTCGTCAACAACGCCGCGATCTCGCCGAAGGGGCCCGGTGGGACGCGCCTTGGCAGCATCGACACCGATCTCGAGACCTGGGCGCATGTGTTTCGGGTGAATTTTCTTGCACCCATCATGATGGCGCGCGGGCTGATCGAGGAATTGAAGGCCGCCAAGGGATCGGTGGTGAACGTCACCTCGATTGCAGGCTCGCGCGTACATCCTTTCGCGGGTGCCGCCTATGCCACCTCAAAGGCCGCGCTTGCGGCGCTGACCCGGGAAATGGCGTCGGACTTCGGCCAGGTTGGGGTGCGCGTCAATGCGATTGCGCCCGGAGAGATCGACACCTCGATCTTGTCGCCCGGCACCGAGAAGATCGTTAATCAGCAAATCCCGATGCGTCGGCTCGGCACGCCCGATGAGGTCGCCAAGATCATCTATGTGCTGTGCACGGAAACGTCGTCTTACGTGAATGGTGCGGAGATCCACATCAACGGCGGACAACACGTCTGATCTTCGCGTCGAACGGCGTCAGCTTGATTTCAATGAGAGGAAGGAAGCAGGGCGATCCAAGAGAGCCGCCGCGAGAACTCACTTGCCTTGATGGACTGCTTTGCCTTGATGCTTCGCATCAATCGGCTCGGAACCGACGGGACGTCTGGCGCAACCGTGGAGCGACGATATTGGAGGCGCTTGAGCAGTCGTCCTCTTTCTCGCCTTCCGACAGCAGCGCACCACAGTGCCGACACAGCCTTATTGAAGTCGCCTCGCGGCTCGCACGATCCTGACGATAGTTGGCAAGGTCAATGACGATTTTCGACGACGTTATGCGCTTTTCAACCATGTCTGCTCCTGAGCACCCGAAGGGCCGCGCTAGCGCAAAGTGTTCCACGGTTTTCCCTCGCGACAAACGCGGAACGCGTTTGCGCGGAGAACCTGCGGCTATGTGCGTTTATCGCAGACAAGTTTCGCCCAAACGTTCAGCCCAAGGCTCAAATTTTAGCTGAGACAATGAGGCCGTGAGTGTGGCTCGAACTTGCATCTATCTCGCGACGTTGTTCATCTTCTCTGTTGGAGCCGCGTAACTAACTAATCAGTAGCCATCACAGCCACTTCTTCAGCTTGAAGATGTAGTACGGCACCACAGCGGCAATCAGCATCATGATGAGTGCCATTGGATAGCCGTGCACCCATTCGAGCTCCGGCATCACCTTGAAATTCATGCCGTAGATGGACGCGATCAGCGTCGGCGGCATCAAGACGACCGCCATGACCGAGAACAGCTTGATGATGTTGTTCTGCTCCAGGTTGACAACGCCGAGCATGGCATCAAGCACGAAGGTGATCTGGTTGGAGAGAAAGGAGGCGTGGTCGCTCAATGACGCCACGTCCCGCTGCATGGTCTTGAGCTGCTCGCGCATGTCCTTGGACCATTTTACGCCCTCCACGGCTGCTGAAAGGAAGGTGACGATGCGGCCAATCGACACCAGACTCTCGCGGACCTTGGATGTGAGATCGCCCTTGCGGCCGATCGCGCTCAAAATCTGCGAATATTGCTTGGCATGACCGTGGCTCTGGGGCTCGAAAATGTCGTGCGAGACTTGGTCAATCTCTGCGCCACAGCGTTCCAGAATGTCAGCACTGCGGTCGATTACCGCGTCGAGCAGCTCCATCAGCACCATCTCGCCGGTGATGGCCGGTGTACAGGAGCGGGCGAGTTTGGCTTCGACCAGCGAGAACGGTTTGGGCTGATCGTAGCGCACTGTCACCAGGCGATGGTCGCCGAGAATGAAAGTCACTGCCGAGGTCCGGGGCATATCGGTTTCTGAGTGACACATCAGCATCGCCGTCATGTAGCGCGCGCCACTCTCGATATAGAGCCGGCTGGATATCTCGATTTCCTGCATGTCCTCCCGGGTGGGGATCGCGATGCCCGCCAACCGTTCCACCGCCTTGTCCTCCCCACCGGTTGGATTGAGCAGATCGACCCACACTGCGTTCTCCGGCAGTTGCGAGAGGCCTTCGACAGCGGCTTTTTTCAGGGAGGATTCAGACTGAACGAACACGGAAAGCATGAACAACTCCACTGGCGGCCTGCAGAAACCGATGAACAAGCCGTTAGAGCATTTTGCGCCGAAGTGAAAACCGGTTCGGCGTAACAAAGTGGGACAAAACAAGAAAAACTGGAGCGCTTCTGGTAAGTCCAAGATGCCAATACATTAGCGGCACCCTGACACATGCCCGCAGCACAGGGCGACATTTCGGCACCTCTCTACCCACAAATCGGCCGCAGCTCTAAGATTTTGCGGCAAAAAAGCCACAGCCCGCATGTGCCTGCGAGCCAAAGGTCCTAAACGCTGGCATTGTGGCAGATTTCAAGGATAATAAGACCAACTGAATCGAGGGCTTTGGCTGACCAGTTCAAGGCTCCCGGCGGGCTGGATTCGATTGGAATTGTGCAATGTCGTCGTTGAAAGTTAAGTTGGGAATTCTGGCCGCTGGGCTGCTGCTGTCGGGCTGCATGCAGGTCGCGCAATATGAGGCGACCAGCGCGCAGAATTTCAAGCCGCGTGACAAAGAATACCTTGCCAAGGTCCAGTATGTGAAGACCCCGGTAGCGGAACCGTTCCGCCGCGCTATTGTCGACTATCACCGCAAGGAAGCGCCTGGCTCGATCATGGTCGATTCCGACAATCATTACCTCTACTACGTCTTGGATGGGGGTAGGGCGATCCGGTACGGAATTACCGTTGGTGAAGAAGCGATGGCGTGGTCGGGTATCGCCAAGATCGGCAGCATGACCGAGTGGCCGGCTTGGCACCCGACACCGAGCGAAATTTCACGCCTTGGTGTGCCGACTTATGTAGCTCCGGGTCCGGACAATCCGATGGGCTCGCGCGCGATGTACCTCTATTCGGGCGGCAAGGACACGCTGTTCCGCATTCACGGTACCAACCAGCCTGAATATATTGGCGCCTCGATCTCCTCGGGCTGCATTCGCCTGACCAATGAGGACGCTATTGATCTCTACAACCGGGTAAAGGTCGGCACCATCGTGGTGGTTCTCGAGCCAAAGCATGGCGATTCGCCCTACAACTCCCGTGTGGCCCTGGAAGGCGGCGGCTTTACTGCGCAGAACTGACGGTTCTGCTTGGCTTCCTTCTTCCTGAGAAGCGCCGGTTTTACCGGCGCTTTTTTGATGGCTTTGGTGAGGACGCCGCGCCTCCACCGCCCGCCGTGGGATTGTCCGCCTGCGCCGCATTCGGCTCGGCCGTTGTCTCCTGGGCCGTATCGTCATTCGACTGAGACTCGGCTCCTACCTCGCGCGGCGGGGCCTGCTCAGGCCGCTCTGCTGGCAGCGCCGGGGCGGTCTGCGGCAAGGCATCCCAGACCTCCCAGTGACAGATCCGGTAGCCGTTGCGCCGTTGCATGATGTCGAGATGGATGTGGTCCTCATGATATCCATCTGACCCCGGTCCCAGCACAGTAGTGAAGCGTGTACAAGCCGAATGCAGGGCCAGTTCACGCGAATCCCGCGGCACCCTGCGATCGGTCAAGCTGATTGATCGTCCGTTGGCGAGCACGAATCCGCGCACATCAAGTGCGTTGGCGCGGCCGTGCTCGGACAGATTGGCGCCCTTGACGCGGTTGCGGCCACGACATTCGTAGGAATCAAAATTATCGAGCTGGCTGATCGTGCTGCCAAGGCGTGACGCGAGCGGGGCCATATCGAAGCGAACCCAATCCGCAATCGCCGAGGCCATGCCGCAGCGGAGGATGGCCGCCGGCTTCACCGTAACCTTGCGCTTATCCTGCAGCACGATCGCTTCCAGCCGCACCAAGTCCTCGCCGCCGCAGCCGCCGGGACCATGTATGTCAGGGATGCTGGGGGCGATCGCGATCTCTTCGGTCAGGGCCAGCCGACAAGCCGAGGCTTGACGTTCGGAAGCCTGACCTTCAGGGGCTTGACCTTTAGGGGCTTGCCGCTCAGCGGGCGCCTGCTCAGCCGGCTTGACGGCCGATGGCTTCTTCGCTGCAGGAGTGCTTTTCGTAGCCGGGCGCGGCGACGGTATTCGTTTAGTGCGAAGAGCGCGGCCCGGCTGCTCTGGACGCGGCGATTGCTCGGCAGCAGCTTGTGCTGGCGCGACCCGCACCAGAGACACGCCCAGGGTGGCGACAACCAAAATGCCGCTGACAGCGATTGAGCCGCAACAAAGCCATTTGCGGCAGAAGTTCCGCGCGATAAAATTCATGACAACTCTCTTGCCCTGCAGAGAGAGCGATAACAAGTCCGGAAAAAACACTCTGGAGGATCGTTGGAATGCTTGGATTGATGCAAGATTGGCCTCTGCTCTGCCACCGGATCATTGAACATGCCGCAGAGATTCATGGCACGCAGGAAGTCGTTACGCGATCGGTCGAGGGGCCCATCCATCGCACGAATTACGCAGAGATTCGCGCCCGCGCCCTCAAGGTTTCGCAGATGCTCGATCGCGAAGGGATCAGGCTCGGCGACCGCGTGGCCACGCTCGCGTGGAATACCTGGCGTCACCTTGAGGCCTGGTACGGCATCATGGGCTTGGGGGCGATCTGCCACACCGTCAATCCACGCCTGTTCCCCGAGCAGATCGCCTGGATCATCAATCACGCCCAGGATCGCATCGTGATGACGGACATTACCTTCGTGCCGATCCTGGAAAAGCTTGCCGACAACTTGCCGAGCGTAGAGCGCTACGTCGTCCTCACCGACCAGGCACATATGCCGAAGACCACGCTGAAGAACGCGGTCGCCTATGAGGATTGGATCGCGCAGGCCGACGGCAGTTTCAAATGGAAGACGTTTGACGAAAACACCGCCGCTGCGATGTGCTACACGTCGGGTACGACCGGCGATCCCAAGGGCGTGGTGTATTCGCATCGCTCCAACGTGCTGCACGCGTTGTTCTCCAACAATGTCGATGCCCTCGGCACCAGCGCCTCCGAGGTGATGCTGCCGGTGGTGCCGTTGTTCCACGCCAATAGCTGGGGCATCGCCTTCTGTGCGCCCCTGCAAGGCACCAAGCTTGTGATGCCGGGCGCCAGGCTCGACGGCGCGTCGGTATATGAACTGCTTGAAACAGAGAAGGTAACGCATACCGCGGGCGTGCCGACGGTGTGGCTGATGCTGTTGCAGCACATGGTTTCGAATAATCTGAAGCTGCCGCATCTGAAGTTGATAGTGGGCGGCGGCTCGGCGATGCCGCGCGCACTCATCAAGTCCTTCCTCGATATGGGCATAGGCGTGCGTCATGCCTGGGGCATGACCGAAATGAGCCCGATCGGCTCTGTTGCCGCGCTCAAGCCGCCCTTTGTCCAGCTGACCGGAGACGAACGTCTCGACGTCCTGCAAGCGCAGGGGTATGCGCCATTCGGCGTACAGATGAAGATCACCGACGATGTAGGCAAGGAACTGCCGTGGGATGGCAAGACCTTCGGCCGCTTGAAAGTCTCCGGTCCCGCAGTCGCCAGGGCCTATTACCGACTCGAAAAAAACATTCTCGATCAGGAAGGCTTCTTCGATACCGGCGACGTCTCGACCATCGACGAGCACGGTTATATGCGGATCACCGACCGCTCCAAGGACGTGATCAAGTCAGGCGGTGAATGGATTTCCTCGATCGACCTGGAGAATCTCGCGGTCGGTCATCCTGCCGTCGCAGAGGCTGCCGTGATCGGCATTCATCATCCGAAATGGAACGAGCGGCCACTCCTCGTCATTCAGCTCAAGCCAGGCCAGAAAGCCACACGAGAGGAGATTCTGCAGTTCATGGAGGGCAAGATTGCGAAATGGTGGATGCCCAATGACATCGCCTTCGTCGACGGCATTCCGCACACGGCGACTGGAAAGATTCTGAAGACCGCCCTGCGCGACCAGTTCAAGGACTTCCGTTTCCCGAATGGAGCCGTGTGAGCGGGTGGGGACTTGCGATGCATTGGCAATGGCCGCGGCCCTGGAACCTTCGCTGATGCCTGTCATGAGCATTTTGCGCCGAAGGGAAACCGGTTGGGCGTAACAAAATGCGGTAAAAAGAGAAGACTTAGAGCGCTTGCCGGTCCAATATGACCGGCAAGTGGTTTCTCCACCTCCCTTGAATTTGCCATGGGGGCATGATCTCAAGACTTAACCCATCGGTCCTGCCGCCAGCAGCGGCATCTTGAAAGCCCTTTTGAAACCCTTCTGAATCCCCCTTGGCAGATATCGAAATATGGCCCGCAGGTTTTCCGCTCGCTACCAGTTGGAGCCCGTATCCCGCCTCGCCAACTGGGCGCGCAATCTGGCCGTGTTCTCGGTGGTGGCGGTCGTGGTCTCCATTGTCATCGTCCGTCTTGGTTTCCTGGAGATCAAGCCGGCCCTCGCGACATTCTTCGCAGGACTTGCGATTGCCGCACTCTCTGTCCTGATCGGGCTCGCTGGCTCCGCCGCGATCTGGCAGAATGGCTCGCGTGGCATGGCGCGTATCGTGGGCGCCCTCCTGATCAACGCGCTGGTACTTGCCTATCCCGCCTATCTCATCCTGCAGTATCGCAGCTTGCCGCCGATCCATGACATTACGACCGATCCGGTCGATCCGCCGCGCTTTGAGGCCCTGGCGCGGCTGCGTGTGGGCGACGGTACAAATTCCGCGATCTATGCAGGACTCTCTTCAGCCGAGCTGCAACGAAAGTTCTATCCGGAGATCCAGCCGGTCGAACTCGAAGTTCCCGTCGACAACGCCTATGCCATCGCGCTGAAGCTTGTCCACAAGCGCAAATGGCTCGTTATCGACGAGCGCCCGCCGCAGCCGCCGCGCCGCATCGG
>JGI24705J35276_12238169_pt1 | contig 16831 bp, 16 predicted proteins | sample TergutNt197P4_FD_35276 | JGI IMG/M metagenome (IMG submission 35276) | reverse complement strand
ATGGGCATCCCGTTCGCGCGCATGACCGGGCCTCCCATAAGGAAAGCAAACGGTTCGTACTGATTTACAAACCGGTCGGGATTCCCTCCATGTATCGTTTCTAAAAAATTCTGCCTTTTCGTTAACATGTCCTTCGCCCTCCACTTCATTTTGTAAAAACCGATTTTATTTCGGAACTTCGTAAAACGCCATTATTTTTTGATGGGGGAAAATGATCAACTCATAATATGAACGCGAAAATTAAAAAAGCGATAATGTGCGATTGAAAATCTGCCGGAAGCAATTCCTGAAAGCCCATGTGGCGAATTGACAGGTTTCGGTATGCTGTGTTAGCTTTGATCTGTTAGATATGGAGGTTCCGGCATGAAGTTCTCAACCAGGAAATTAGATGATGTTGTTATTATTGACGTAGATGGAAAAATACTCCTGGGAGATGGAGATGTAGAGATTAAGGAAGCAGTGGATAATCTATTGGAACAGGGCGAGAAAAAAATCCTGTTAAACCTTGGAAAAGTTCCCTACATGGACAGCGCTGGGCTTGGTGAACTGATCCGCTGTTTTACGGCGTTGCGTAAAGGCGGCGGCCATTTCAAGTTGCTGTCTCCGAATCCGCGAATCAAGGATCTGCTGAACATCACCAAGCTGCTTAATGTTTTTGATTCTTACGACAGCGAGCAGGCCGCCGTCGCAAGTTTTCCAAAATAACCGTTGTCGTTATTAAATTGATGAAAGTTGCAATTAGGTTCGCGTTTTTTTGCGTTTATATTCTGATTCTGGGCGTTTTCGTCCATGTCGATTCGTTCGCGCAACAAATGCGAAGCACATCTTCAAAACACGTCCTTCTGCAATATCCCCCAGAAAGGGATATCATGGGCCGTGAACTGTCCGCAGAAACTGAACGCTGTTACGAGTATATGAACAGGGCGACAAACAACGGCCTCCCTCGCAATATCTCGGTAATTCTGGACTGGAACGCTTCGGAAAGCGCCTGGAATTTCCGGTTAGGGCGCGTCACGATAGGCATGAATCACCCGGAAGCGGCGGCGGACGCCCGAAAATTTCTGAGGCATAACCTCCCTTACTCAATTGCGCGGCTTGGATTGCTTACTCTTTCCCAGGGGGCGCAGAGAGAAGACACTGAATTCCTCTTTGAAGGAATGACTGAAATTCTAACGCACGAATACAGCCACAGTTCACGCACTCTGGATGCCATATGGGCAATGGCTAAACTGATCGATGAAACCGGCAATCTTGGATTCTCCCAGCAACGAGCTTGGTTGGAATTTTCCGGGGGAAAAAGAAACCACCGCAACGCCGCGCCGGGCATTACCTTTCTACTGGCTCAACGTGAAATAGATCGGAGCCGACTGATGAAATTTTTCGAAGCCCTTCGGAAAAACAGCCTGCTGAATTCTCTAAATATGGCATTTAAAGCGCCCGTAGCGGAACTTGAAGCCGCCTGGCTGAAAAAAGTTCGTTCATATGCAATCCCTGATGAGATAACCGTGCAAAGCAGCGATGCGCCGATTCTTTTAAAAATCGCGCAGGTCGCAGATCCCGCTCCGGCTGGACAAACGTTACGCCTGAATCTATTTATCAGAGACTCAGCCGGCGATCTTTACCCGGAAAACGTTTTCGTACGCGATTCGCGATCTGGAAAAACATTTCAAGCGTTTGAAGCAACCACGGAAAACGACTCAGAAAACGAAGTGTCGGTTTATTCCGTTCCTATTCAAATCGAAGATGATTGTCCCGCGGGAAATTATTCCTTTCAGGTAATAATGATTGATGACGCGGGAAATCTGCGCCAGGGCAGTGGCGAATATTCCGTTGGAATGTAGGAGCGTAGCGCGCTACACCCTTTTTCGTAACCCGCCCTTGCTTGTGTTTCGCCGACGGCGTGTTTTTTTATTTCCGTATATTTCCGTTGACACGGTCTATGGTTTCTTTCAGTTCCTGTGACGGATCAAGTTCGTAGGCTTTTCTGTATGCCGTCAGCGCCTGATCATGTTTATTCTGTCTTTCATAAACAAGTCCAAGTCGCGTGAATACTCCGGCGTTATTCGGCAACTTGGCGCCGGCCGCAGTCAATTCCTTTTCCGCTTCGGCATACCGCTTCTCAAAAAGATATGCTTCGGCGAGATTGTAGTTGACGTAGCCATTATTTGAATCATACGGCTTCGCCTTTTGCAGAGTTTGTACAGCATCCTGATATCGCTTTTCAGAGAGCGCCTGAATTCCTTTCTTTAAATATGCCTTGCCTAGAATGTCAACGACGGACGCTTCTCCGGGTTTCAGCGCAACGGCTTTTTCAAGAATCGGAATAGCTTCATCCGGACGGTTCAGGTTAAAGTAAGAAGCGCCCAGCATGAAAAGCAGCGTCCAGTCCGTTGGACTGGAGCGAATCGCTTCCCGCAGATCATTAACTGCTTCGGAATAATTATTGGTTCTGTAATAAGCGGTTCCGCGAACGATATTTACTTTCATTTTTTCGGCTTCCGGGTTTTCTTCCCTGGCAGCCAGAGACTCCGCCCTGTTGAGCGCGGTAACGGCATCGACGTAACGCTTCATGTTGAAATATGCCTGACCAAGCCCGAAGAAAGTAGCGAAAGCGGTTGACTTCAGTTCCGCGGCGCGCGAAAGCGATGAGACCGCCAGAGCGTTGTTATCAATATTCAGATAACAGAGTCCCAGGAGACGATGCCCGAATTCCCAATCCGGCGACTTGTCAAGATCCGGTTTAAGTTCCTGAATCGCACGGTTGTAATCCCCCTGTGAATAGAACGAAACTGCCTGCTTGTAGTCAGCCAGCGCAAGACGTATCGTGGCAGTCGCCGATAAAAGCAGAAAGCACAGCCATATTAAAAAATGTCGATTCATATAATTTCTCTCCTTATAAAATACCCAGGTCAAAACATCTGATAAATACGTCAGCGATTAGCAAAAGGCAAGTTAATACGTAATAATAAAATTTTGCCGGATTTTTAAAAATTTTTGCATTTATCATCGGTTTTGACGATAATTATAAAGTTATGGAAACAGAAACAGAATTGTCAAATCAACCGGAAAACCAATCGGCATCCAACGCTTTTGATCGCTTCAACGCCGTGCTTAAAGCAATGGTAGAGGAAGGCGGGAGCGATCTACACATTTCCGTCGGGAGCGGTTTTAAAATCCGTCTGCGAGGAAAACTGGCGCTTGCGGCAGATACGGCTCCTTTGACGCCGAACGACATAGTTACCATTGTTGGCGGCGTCCTGCTCTCAAATCGTAGATGCACGCGAGAAAACCTCATGTCGTTTATAGGAACGCTAAACGATTATGACGGTTCTTATTCCGTGGCCGGTTTGGGGCGCTTTCGCGTCAACATAGCCAGCCAAAGGCAATCGCTGGCGCTGGTGTTACGGCATATTCCTCTTGCGCTCCCTACCATCGAAGGATTGGGACTTCCTTCGGTACTCGGCAAAATTGCGATGGAAGAACGCGGGCTTGTGCTGGTGACAGGAATCACGGGAAGCGGAAAATCCACAACCCTGGCGGCGATGATTAATTTAATAAACCAGACAAAAAGTTCCAAGATTATCACCATTGAGGATCCGATAGAATTCCTTTATAAAGATGCTAATTGCAGCGTCATGCAGCGTGAATGCGGATCCGACACGGAAAATTTCGCCAAGGCATTACGAGCGGCGCTCCGCCAGGATCCCGACATCATTCTGGTCGGAGAAATGCGCGACAAGGAAACCATTGATATTGCGATAAAGGCAGCCGAAACAGGCCACCTGGTTCTATCTACAGTTCACACTACTGACGCGCCGAAAACAATATCGCGCATTTTAAGCAATTTTGATCCCACGGAACAACCGACTGTGCGACTGCGCCTTGCGGAAACGCTCCTTGCGGTTATCTCGCAGCGGCTGGTGATAAAATCAGACGGGGCGGGACGAATTGTGGCCATGGAAATTATGCGTCGTACCCAGACCACGCAGGACTGTATAGAAGACCCTGAAAAAATTCACATGATGAAGGAATACATTGAGAAAGGCCGTGAAATGTACGGGATGCAAACGTTCGACCAGCATCTTACGGATCTTTATAAAGCGGGAACTATTGACCTGGAAACGGCGAAATCCGCAGCTACATCTCCTTCCGATTTTGAGCGCAACCTTAGTTTCTATTAGCCTGCAAGGAGGCGAATTTATGGAACAACAGACATATCATTCAGATGAACAGAATCATACTCCCGAACGCAGGGAATTCCTCAAAAATTGCGTTGCGCTGGCTGGAGCCGGTATCGCTGGTTGTGTTGTTTTATCGGATACGGCAGCCATGGCGGACATTGTTCCGGCGGATGACTCGCGTCTTGTAACACAGCGCATAAAATATCCAACAGGAACCGGTGAAATGATCGCCTACCTTGCGCGTCCAAAAGACGAAAAAAAATATCCGGCCGTGATCGTGATTCAGGAAATTTTCGGGCTTAACCCGCACATCGAAGATGTAACACGGCGAATTGCGCTTGAAGGGTTTCTAGCAATAGCTCCCGACGCGCTGACGCCTATAGGAGGAACAGCGGAGGCCGGAGATAATGTTATGTCTGCGATGATGAAGCTGGATCAGACTGAATCTGTGAAAAATTTTACGGCGGCGGTGCAGTATCTCAAGACGCATCCGCAGTCCACCGGCAAGGTCGGTTGCACGGGATTCAGTTGGGGCGGGGCAATGACAAACCAGGTTGCGGTAAACTCGCCGGATCTTAAAGCGGCTGCTCCTTATTACGGAACCGTGCCGGACGACAATGATGTGCCAAAAATCAAAGCGTCTATGATGTGCCATTACGCTGAAGAAGATCAGCGCATCAACACGGGCATACCGGGCTTTGAGGCCGCGCTGAAAAAAGCGGGGATTGAGCATCAGATATTCATTTATCCGGGTACGCAGCACGGTTTTAATAACGACACCGGACGCGCCTATCACAAGGAAGCCGCCACTGAAGCCTGGAAACGAACCGTAGACTTTTTAAAGCAGAAACTGGCTTAGTAGTTAACCTATGACAGCAAAAAATATACATCAACGTTGGCGAGACTGCCTGCGCTATCAGGGGAACATTAAGCAGCAACTTTGTTGTGGTCGCAATGGAAGGACGCGTGGACACGGAAGCGAGTAGCAACAAAGTATTCCAGCAACACATTCACGTATTCAGGGGAGTAGCGATCATATTGATTGTATGCGCCCACACCGTCCCTTCGTTGAATTGGTCTGCAAACCCCAAACTGGGCAGATTTATTGATGCCCTGGCTAACCAGGCATCGATTTTCTTTTTCTTTATCGCCGGCTATCTTTTTCAGCATTTAAGCGGTCGCTTTAAGTACGGAAAGTATCTGTTTCAGAAACTGAAAACCGTCATAATTCCTTATCTAATTGTATCCATACCCGCTCTTTTCATTTTCACAAAATTAGCAGAGCGCAATGAAATATGGCCATGGTTCTATACCCTGCCGATCTGGAAACAGGTTGTGCTTTTCATTGTTACTGGAAAGCATATGGCGCCGCTTTGGTTCGTGCCGACAATTACTCTACTATATTTGGCTGCGCCTCTGCTGTTAAAAATTGATCGTAGCTTTCCTATACTTTATTGGATGATTATACCACTTTTAGCGCTTTCAACCAGCATCGGACGCGATACTTTTACAGTGCCCTTCGGCACTGCTCTTTACCTGTTGCCTATTTACCTGCTTGGAATGCTATTTTCGCGGGAACGGGAACACGCGGAACTGCTGGTTTCAAAGTTTTGGATCCCGTTATGCCTACTCACATTTATTGGTCTTTACGGGTATACATTGGGATGGTCGCAGCCGCCTTATTTTCAGATGATTGCAAAAGCACCTGCTACTTTGCTGATTACTTTTGCGTTACTCCGTTGGCATTATGTATTTGGAAAAAGACTTGACTATATTGCCCATGTCAGCTTTGGCATATTTTTTGTTCATGCTTACTTCATCTCCGCTATTAAAGTTGCTACCGTATATTTAATTCACAATAGAATTTATAAAGGAGATGGTTATGCGGATATGCCAGGCAATCTGCTTGTTTTTATCTTCTATGCCGGTGGAGTGCTGATGTTCTCGGTATGTGTGATATGGCTTGCGCAGAAAGTTCTGCGTAAGAAAAGCCGCATGATCATTGGAGCATAACTACTTTATTCCGGCAGATAATCAACCAGCAACGGAAACAAGGCCTGTATAAATTCAATGGCCGCTTTTTCCGACGCTTCCTCCGCTTCGGCATTTGACTGTCGTCCATTTGCCGATATTGGGCTGATTATTCTTACAAGGGCCGCGTCCGTGCGGTTGGTTCGCATGGCGCCGAGAACGGTATAAATCTTTCCCATGTATTCGCTGGCAATTGCGCGTCCCTGGCTCTGATACCAGTAAAGAACAACCTGGTTTGTCGCGCCTTTCTGGATGGTTATGCGGTTTACCTGAATAGCACTTTTGCCTACATTTATGAAAATACGTTCGTTTCTTACAGGAATCCAGCCTGAACCGGGCAGACAGTTTAGCGGCGAATGAATGCTTTTTCCGGCTCTCTGACTCTGAAAATACCCAATATACAAACTCACTACGGGGGAATTTTCAATATGATAACTCCTGTTTATATAGTCGTCCACACCAAGTATATCCAGTACTTTCTGACTGCTGTCCGGCAAGCGCCTCCCTTCCCAACCGGCAAACTGCATAGGTAATTCTCCTAACGGCTGACGAAGGGGTATGACTTCCGGACGCGACGCGTATGATATTGTCGCAACCGCGGAAAGCATAAATAAACACAAGATGATGATGCGAATTTTCATAATTAAGCGTCCGTTGTTGATTCCTGTGTTGAATCCAGCACATCTGTCTTTTGCTTATTCGGGGCTATGAGTACGATGACACGGTGAAGAATAAAAAGCATTGCTAAAGCGGCGATATAAATGATCCATCCTGAAAAAGTGTGAGAGAATCCTTCCGCCGCTTCCGCGCCGTAAAAATGTGCGGCGATGCCGGTTCCCGCAACCCTGATGCCGTTGGCGACAATAGCTATTGGCACTGTTCCGACAGCCATTACGATTCGTACCCAGAGCCGTGTATCCAAAAGATAACCAGCTATGATTCCCATTGTCAGCAATGTAATCATGGAACGGATTCCGCTGCAGGCTTCGGCGACTTCAAGGCTTGTGTTGGCCAGGTGAATGACGTTTCCTTCGCGTAAAACCGGAATCTGGCAGAGCGTAATGGTGTTTTCTCCGAATCGCGAGGCTAAAAGTTGTAAAGGGAAAACTATTTGGTTAAAAATAATCGCCGGTATAGGAATCATTAACAGCAGAAACGCTATCGGCAAAATCAGAATTTTAAGATGATTCCAGCCGAAAAGAAACAGTATCGCGCCTGCAAGAACTCCAAGCATCGAAAGACGCGGTAGAAAAAATTCCGATCCGAGTATGCCGGCAAGCAGCATCGCCAGACTGCCGACGACAACGGCCAATCCCCATACGGATGGTTTTTTTTGCGCTTCTATGAGCGAAGTCCGTCGTTCCCATACGAAGTAAAGCGCAATGGGGATTATCAGAAAGCCGTGCGAATAATTATCGTCATTCCACCAGTCGCTCACCAGACTTGCGATAACCTGATAATACAGAATGACAAAGCATGCCGCAGGCGCCGCAAATCCTATAATCGTTTTTTTTGAAACCGTCTCCATAATATTATTTATCGGCTGTTCCGCAGCCGTTTAATAGATTATTTATCCGCTGGTTGCAAACCATGCCTCGCTATAAGATCGTAAAGCGTCGGCCTGCTTATGCCAAGAGATTTCGCAGTTTTAGATATGTTGCCATTGTTCATGCGTAAAGCCTCGGCCAGCATTTCCCGCTCTGTCGCGTCACGGGCGCCCTTCAAAGAAGCTGTTTTAAACATTTGGGTATTTGCCTTATCCAATCCCAGTTCTTCCGCTTTTATCGAATTCCCCGCCGCAAGTACAATAGCGCGTTTGATGCAGTTTTGCATTTCCCGGATATTGCCGGGCCAGCCATATTTGCGAATTGCGTCAAGAGCCGCTTTTGAAAAACGCTTTTGGGGCATTTTTAATTCTTTTGAGAACGCGGCCAACATATGTTCCGCCAGCAGAACAACATCCTCCCCTCTTTCCCGAAGCGGAGGAAGATGTATTTTCATAACAGCCAGGCGGAAATAAAGATCTTCCCTGAATACGCCGGCTCTAACCGCTTCTTCCAGATTTCGGTTTGTGGCTGCAATTACGCGTCCATCCACCGGAACAGGCTGTCTTCCGCCAACGCGTTCGATAACTTTTTCCTGAAGAAAGCGCAACAGTTTGACCTGTAGCTCCTGGGCCAGATCGCCGATTTCATCAAGGAATAACGTACCGCCGTTGGCATATTCCAGGCGGCCGCGCCTTTGCGCCAATGCCCCGGTAAAGGACCCTTTTTCGTGTCCGAACAGCTCGCTTTCAAGTAAAGTCTCCGGAATTGCGCCGCAGTTAATCGCCACAAAAGGCCCTTCTTTCCGTCCGCTTGCGGCGTGGATTGCATTGGCAATCAATTCTTTTCCAGTGCCGCTTTCTCCGGTAATCAGAACTGGAACGTCCGTTGATGAAACTTTGCGAATCGCCTTGAAAATTGCCTGCATCGTAGAGCTTGCTCCGACTATTTTGCCAAAAGAGCTTTCATCCGTGGGCATTCGCTCCCGAATATTTTCATTTTCCATATCTACCCGGCGGCAGACGCGCCGGAGAACAATCTTGAGTTCGTCCAAATCCAACGGCTTTGGAAAGATGTCGTAAGCGCCTTTGTCAACAGCGGCAAGAGCGTTTTTGCGTTCGGAATTGCCGGAGACGATAATAATCTTTGCGAGAGAGTTCAGCGCAAGCATATCATCGAGCGCCTGCAATCCCTCGACAGCGTCGCGGGGATGCGGCGGGAGACCCAGGTCAAGAAGCACAACCGGCGTCTCTTCTTTTTTAAAAGTTTCAATGGCAGCCGGTCTGTCGCCTGCGGAAAACACTTCAAACTCATCCGAAAGAAACCACTGTATCTGTTTTCGAATCTGCTCGTCGTCATCGACAATCAGAACTTTCGGCAAACCAGAGACCTCTGTATTTTTATTGTTGTTCAGCATATCAGGTTATTTCCATGTAAACGCGCTGAAAGTATATCATGTCCATTTTTTTTATGCCGTTTCGCCTACGGGAAATATCAGGATAATTTTAGTTCCTTTCCCTTCTTCGCTTTCAACGGAAATATTTCCTCCATGCGCATCCATGATTTTTTTTGAATGGAACAGGCCTATTCCCAATCCTGAGCTTTTCGTCGTATGAAACGGTACGAAAAGGTCTTTTTCGAGAAAATCCTTACTCATGCCCACGCCGTTATCTTCAACGACAATGTCTATTTTATCCCCGCGGTTCAGTGTTCGGACAAAAATTATGCCGTCCTGCGAAATAGCTTCACGGGCGTTCAGCATAAGATTTTGCAGCACCCGCGCCACTTCCGCTTCGTCTGCAAAGGTTTGCGGGAGTTCTGCAAGTTCGAGCCTTAAATGTTCTTTAAGCCCCGAATCCAATGATTCGGCAACTGAATGTACAACCTGATTCAAATCGCACATTTTTTTATCGGCTGCAAGCGAACTGGAAAAGGTTCGCAGACTGTTGCAGATACGCTTCATTTTTTCCGCCGTTTCATATACGGATTGAAATGCGTCTTTTTGAAACTCGGGATTGTGCTGATGTTTGGGCGCGTTTTTCGCTATATAGGAAAGCGTTGAAGCAAAATTCTTCAGATCATGCAATAAAAATGTGGAAAAAGAACGAAAAGCCTCATCTTCCCGCGCGGAAACAAAAGCCGCCAGAAGATCTGATTTATGAAATTCTCCGGCTATGTGGCCTGCCAGAACACGCAAAAATTCACGTCCCTCGCTGCCGTATTTACGGCCGCTGGGATCCTTGCCAACTGTTACCAGCCCGATAATCCGGCTGCTGGACAACAGCGGTACAATAAGCGTCGCGTTAAAACGGTTCATAAATTCTATGGTTTCAGCGGAATTTTCTTTGTTCTCCAAATCTTTTATAGACAACGGTTCCTCCGTATCCATAAGGTTTTCCGCAATGCCAAACAGTTCCTCCTGTCCCGGATCCGCCTCAATCTTACCCATAACGCTCAACAACTGCAGACGATTGGGATCCCATCTCCGAACCCAGACGCTGATATCGACCGCGCCCAGAGATTTGTTGATGATCTCAGCCAGCGCCTGTGCCGCCGTTTCCTGTGAATCTATTGAACGAATATATCCGGACGCTTCAATCCATGCCTGGCGATAATCATATTTACCCGCAAAAATATTGTGCCGTATCCATGTGCGAGTTTTACGACGAAGCCCGGTTGTTAATAGGAGCGCCGCCAGTCCAACCATCGCGATAATAAAAACAAGCGCCTCGACCGGCAATCCGACATCACCTAATCGGCTCTCAATAAGGCGGGCGAGAACGCCTGAAATGATAAGGTAGACGCCGACTCCCAAAAGGGTAATAAAGCTGTAAACGGCGCTCTGAGAAACAACGGCATGCGTTTTTCCGGAGCTTCGTTTCCATGAAATAGCGATCAAAATACACGCTATCAGGAATAAAACATGGAAGATATGAATATCTCCAGCATAAAGCCGTCCCCGGTACAACAGAATACGCGAGCTAAGATAGATAATCGCTCCATAGATTGCGCCGGTTCCAAGAAAGAGGTATTTCTGTTCCGATCTGGCTGATTCGGAAGAGTGACGCAGTATCTGCTCAATATTGGCTACAACAACTATTGAAAGGATTAGTAAAAAGAATGCGGAAATATAACCGGTCGGGCCGAGATCAATACGCCTGTCCGTGGATTCAGAAAATAATGATATTTCCAAAGAACCCGACGCTGTTAATAAAATGATAGCCGTCAGTATTACTGCCAGTATGCCTGTTAAAACAGTGATATTTCTTACGGTCTTTTGCTGAAACGCGGAACAGGCGTAGTAGCCCCCGCAGGAGGCGATGATAATTAGAACAAAAGATATAATAAATAAGCTTCCGGAACTCAGGTTCGCGAAAACAGTGCTGAAAGTCTGTATGCCGGCCGAAAAACATGCCGGAAAAATAAGCAGGAGCATCCGCCTCGACCCATGACCGAATCGTGGCGACGCGGCTATAAGAATTCCAAGCACGGCGCCGACGATAAAGGCGGTTCCTTCAACATATTTAATGTATTGCAGTATATCCATAATGATTTTTCATTTTCCTAGCCGCCCGGATTTTGCGCGGCATCATTAAGCCGCTCATTATACGCTTCCCGCGCAACAGGATCTTTCAAAACCAGGTAAGCCTCGTTTATGGCGGCAAACGCTTTTTGTGCTTTCAACGTTATTTCTTCAGAAAAATCCCTTGATTGGAAGCGGTCCGGGTGTATTTGCCTGGCCATGCGATGGTAGGCGTCCTGAAGCACATCGGCGGAAACATCCCGTGGAACTGAAAGCATCTCATAATGATTTGCGGTTTCGATTCGCCGTAGCGCGTTTTCGAGTATTAATATCATCGCATCGGGGTCGGAAGCGTTCATAAGAATTTCATTTGGCGACTGGAATCGAATAAGACCGATGGCCGTCAGCGCCAGTATCGCTTCTTCGGGATTTCCGGAGCGCGCGGTGACATGCGTTATTAGATCCATTGTATGTAGCGGTTTTTGCAGATTTACAAGCACAGCCGATTCGCCGTCGTTAAAAGGAATTTCTCCCGCGCCGGCCGCGAGCGTTCCAATCGATTCAAAACGGCCTTCAAGAAATTCACGGGGCGCGGTAATAAAACGTTTTGAGATCGCATACCGCGCAGAAGAAATAATGACCTCCGGCAGTGAAAGCCCGGCCTTTATCTTGCGTGAAATGAGGTTTTCGCCGGCGTAAAAATTCATGGCGCAATCGCTCCACCTCCATAGCGATGCCAGAATCGCGATAGCCTGTTCGACCACGCCGCTTACAATATCCTGTGTTTTCACGCCGGGAATTTCAAGAAGCGCGTCCTCGCCGGTTTTCCCTTTTTTCATTGCAAAAGTCACTTCCCGCAGTTTTGTAACAGGGATAAGTCGTCTATCAGCCATGATTTTAGCGAGTTGTTCTTCCGGCAGGCTGCTTTCAGCAAATGCGATGCGGCCTTGTTCAACAGCCAGTTGTTTTTTCTCCGTTTTATTTTCAACGCGTAGAATTCCACTGCGCCGATTTTTGTGAAGATTTAAAAGAATAGCAGTCAGTTTTCCATTACTCATAGTGAAATAGTCTATGGGATTTATTTATTAATGCCAATGGCAAACCAGTAAATGAGCAACGCCAGCGTGTTATAAATGGCATGCGCCGTAATAGGCAAAATCAGATTTCCACGCGCCAGGTATAGTATGCCGAAGATAAATCCCAGGATTGACGCCGCGAATACCCCCTCAAGTCCCTGCGCATAATGTCCCGCGCCGAAAACCAGGCTCCACACTACAAGACCTGTTGTCGCTCCGCCGAGATGCTGAATGAAGCGGCGAAGAATGAATGCGCGCTGTAATTCCTCTTTTACTCCGCCGAAAACGATCACCGCGACTATAAACAGCGCGAGCTGACGCGGGGAATTTATCATATCCATAAGCGGATTTTTTTCGAGCGCGTATTCAGGCAGAAAAAACTTAAAAATCACGCTTGTGACGACGCCGACAATAAGAAGGAACGGCGCCGCCAGTATGCCCAAAAGAATATTTTTTTTCCAGTTTATCCGGCGAAGGCCCAACGCGAAGAGCGTTTCTCCACGCGCTTTCATCAGTATAAAGAGAAAAAAGAAAGTTATAGCCGATTCAAACAACAGATACGTCACCAATAAACCAATATCCATTTCCGGCAGGCTCGGACGCTTCCGCCCGAATAATAAGGCGCCAAAAATCAGCGAAGTCAGAATGCTTGATACTACGCCGGAGACTATTATTATTTCAAACGCGGCATACAGACGCGAAGACCATATAGACCGGGAAGAAAAATCAGAATAACTCATACGCGTCATACGCGGGAAACTATCAGGTAATAAAAATTCAGTCAAGCGCGGCATGAAATTTTATAAAAAAACTCTGAACAATCGGAAAATTTGAAGCGTCTGTTTTTACGTCGACTGGTATATTTATAATTTGCATTTGTACTCAACAATAATGTGATGAAATGAAAAACTGCGGAAGAGTTTTTAAATTATTTATCATATTTTTCACGCTGTTCCAAATCCTCAGCGCGGCGTCTGACATTCGCGCCGACGAAGTCCTTTTGCCTAAAGGGACGCAAATTACATTACAATTGAATGACGCATTAAGCACGGCGTCGAATATGGAAGGCGATGAATTTTCCGCTGTGGTCATAAATCCGGTCTTGATTGGCAATCTAATCGTGATTCCCAGAGGGAGCGTCGTCACCGGCAGCATTTCACGCATACTCCGCCCCGACAGGCTCAAAGGGAAAGCTGTATTGGATTTGATGTTCCAGTCTCTCAGGGTTCCCGGATATAAAAAGGCGGACATCTCCGCCACGCTTACCAAGGTTGATCCCGTGGGAAGCGCCGGAAAGCAGAGCGTAGAAAATTTTGCGGAACGCGAAAAACCCACAGGCGGCGCAACTAAATCCGGAAATTCCAAAATCGGCATACGCGCCCAGCCTAATAGCGGAAAAGGCTCAGGCATAGGCTCTTCCGGCGGCCTTCCCTCCGTTTTTAATTCACAGGGAGACGATTTGAGCATTCCTCGCGGCGCCGCCATTGACATTACGCTCGATCGTCCCATTACTCTAATCGAAGAAACCGGAAAACCCATGCAGAAGTAGGGGCGTAGCGCGCTACACTCCAACGCTCCATGGAGTTTGTACATTGTATGGGCGGGTTTAAAACCCGCTCCTACAAACCCGCCCCTACAACATGTTATATAGAAGATCGCGCCGCTGGGGCATAAATCCGCTGTTTTGAATAAATCCGCGTGCTTCGGCTTCAGTGCCAAGGCCATAACTCGTTAGAACGTTTTCCTCAAAGACCACGGACGAGATGTCGTCAGCCCCGGCGTGAAGAGACAACTCGCCAACGCCGCGCCCCATGCAAAGAATGGAAGCCTCGATATGCGGGATGTTGTCAAGAAAAAGCCGGCAGAGTCCCAGGAGTTTAAGATATTCTCGAGTTGAAACCTGGCGGATTGTAAATTTCGATGTCTGTTTCTGAAATGTCCACGGAATGAATGACAAAAGCCCGCCAGTGCGGTCCTGAAGCTCACGTATTATATTCAGGTGTTCTATTATTTCTTCTGCGGTTTCAACGGATCCGATAACGATATTGGCGCTTGCGCGCAGACCCTCTTCAAAACATGTCTCCATGATGCGCGCCCAATCCGTCACGGAAATTTTTTTCGGCGAAAGAATAGAGCGTACGCGATCACTAAGAATTTCAGCGCCCGCGCCCGGTACGGAATCCATCCCCGCGGTTTTTAGTTCGCGGATGATTTCACGAGCCGGTTTGCCGGTCTGCAATTCCATCCCATGAATTTCGCCCGGAGAAAACGCGCGAATGTGTAAATCCGCGCCGAATTCCTCTTTCACGCCGCGAAGAACATCAAGGTAATAATCAAACGGAATATCAGGGTTCACGCCTCCCTGAAAAAATAACTGGCGCGCCCCGGCGGAAACGGCAGACCGCATTTTTTCGAAAATTTCTTTAATCGTCAGCACGCGTCCAGCCGGGTCGCCGGGCGAACAGTGAAAACCGCAAAAAGAACAGGCTGAAGAACAGACATTTGTGTAATTCACAATCCGGAATAGCGTGTAGGTTACAACGGCAGAGTTGTTTTTTTTTCTTCTCATGGCGCGCGCTGCCGCCATTACTTTTAGAAAATCAGCGGAAAGATAAACATCCAGCGCTTCGCGCGGCGTTATCCGTTCGCCGTTAACAGTCTTTTCCAGAATAATATCGGTCGGTTCGGGTTTCAAAATGTTTGTCATATTATTCATGTTAGATTGCATGCGCCTGATTATTCAATAAAAAATCAGAAGCATTGTCCCTGCTATGAAGTATAATGAAAATTATGAGTACTGTTGTAACGTTTCCTGACATCGCGCCGGTAAAAGGGCCTCAGCGAATAAAGGCAAGCTATACCATAAGCGAAATCCGCCGACAGTTCGGGTGGAGCGAAGCTCATATCCGACGATGGGTCAGAGAACGCATAATACAGACTATTGATTCTTCTTCCGACGAGGAGCCAAGATTTAATTTTCACGCGTTGGAGGTTTTTCGTCGCGCAAGGGAGCTGCGCGGCCGCGGAAGATCGCTTCGTAAAATCGAAATGGAGCTGCGCGGCCAGCGCAGCCTGTTTTCGGAAAGCGAAGGACGGCTGATAACTCTGCCGCCGCGCATGTCGCCGTTTGAGGAAGCCCTGATTCTGCATGAACAGGGGAATCCTCGCGCCAGGGAAATGTATGCCCTCGCAATCAGTAAGGAAGAATGTGTGGCTGACGCCTACTGCAATCTTGGCATTCTCGATTTCGAAGCTAATAACATTCCCGGAGCTTTCGATCATTTCACTAACGCGCTAAAATTTGATCCGCGGCATTTCGAAGCTCACTTCAATCTTGCGCACCTGTATTTTGAAGAAGGAGATGTCCGGCTGTCCCGCCTGCACTACGAGTTTTCGGCGGTTATAGAACCCGGCAGCGCGAGCGCGCATTTCAATCTTGGACTTATCCATGCCATTGAGGAAGACATTCCGGCGGCCATAGCCTCGCTAAACAAAGCAAAGGAATATGCAGTGGAAGAGGAAATGGAGCAGATAGAGGAGATCCTTCGAGGCTTGCAAGCCTCAAATACCGGTAAACAGAAAACCGAATTTAATTCGCCCGTTCTTGTTTTGAATTTGAACTAAGCGCAAGGCGGAATCCCATATCGCCGGTGCGGCCTTTGGAACTGCCAGCGTTACGATAAGACACCCTCGCGTACCATGCGCCGTTAAACCAACTCCCGCCGCGAAACACGCGGTACGGATACCTGTCCAATTCCGGGACTGAAGGATCTACTTGCGTATCGTCGCTGTAGTCCACGTACCAGTCTGATACCCATTCATTAACATTACCGTTCATGTCATGAATGCCTAATTCATTCGCTTCTTTTGTTCCTACAGGATGCGTCCTGCTTTTTGAATTGTCGCTGTACCAGGAAACTGCTCCGATATCGTTGCTTCCACTGTATTTATATCCTCTGCTTTGATTCCCGCCCCGCGCCGCGTACTCCCACTCCGCTTCAGTCGGCAAACGATAATTCTTGTCTGTTTTTTCATTCAATCTTTCAATGAATTCTCGCGTATCTTCCCAACTGACGTAATACATGGGGTGATCTTCGTTTTTGCCGGATAATGGCAGCGCTATACCGGTTGCGATTTTAAGTTGACCTCGCAAATCTATTCCCATTATCTCGCGCCACTGTTTTTGCGTCACCTCATATTTTCCAATGTAAAAATCGCCGACCGTCACCTCATGCGCCGGCTTTTCCCTTTCGTCACAATCATCTTCCTGCCCCGGCGTACACCCCATTAAGAACGTCCCACCTTGCACGTATATCATCTCAATGCCATATTGCGCCTCAGTGAAATCCTCTTCAATAATCTCAGGAGTCGAACATGCGCCAACAAACAGCAGGATCGCTTCAATCAGTATTATCCTTCTCATATTTTCTCCCAGGTTCTTTATCGTCTATGCCCGGCATAGTATTCTTCTTAATC
>JGI24705J35276_12238172_pt1 | contig 16854 bp, 14 predicted proteins | sample TergutNt197P4_FD_35276 | JGI IMG/M metagenome (IMG submission 35276) | reverse complement strand
AATTATCGCCCGCCGTAAGAGAAGCGGGAGGATTGGCCATTATAGGTACCGAACGTCACGAAAGCCGGCGTGTTGACCGTCAGTTGCGCGGACGTTCGGGACGGCAGGGTGATCCGGGTTCATCCGTCTTCTTTGTATCGCTCGAAGATGATCTGATGCGTTTGTTTGCCACTGATCGTATTGCCGGTTTGATGGACAGGCTTGGTTTTAAGGAAGGCGAAGTACTTGAACATAATATGTTGAGCAAATCGGTTGAACGGGCACAAAAGAAAGTGGAAGAAAATAACTTCGGCATTCGTAAGCGACTGCTGGAATACGACGACGTGATGAATCAGCAACGAAACGTAATTTATTCGCGACGCCGGAATGCGCTAATGGGCGAACGAATTGACATGGACATGTTGAACACACTTTTCGATACAATCACTAATTTAGTCGAACAACATGCGAACGGGGGAGCATACAAAGAATTCGGACTTGAACTGTTCCGTATCCTGGCAATAGAAAATCCGCTTAATGAAGATAAGTTTTATGATACAAAAGCAAGTAAATTGACTGATGAACTGTTTGACGATGTGCTGAAACAATTCAAACGCCGGATGGAACGAATGGCACAGGTTGCGCAGCCGGTAATCAAACAAGTTTATGAAAATCAGGGAGCAATGTATGAAAATATCATGATACCCATTACAGATGGAAGACGTATGTATAATATCCCTTGCAACCTGAAGGAAGCATATGATACACAGTCAAAAGCCATCCCTGCATCGTTCCAAAAAGCAATCACGCTTCATACACTTGATGAAGCATGGAAAGAACACCTGCGTGAAATGGATGACCTGCGTCATTCGGTTCAGAGCGCGAGCTATGAAAATAAAGATCCGTTGTTGATCTATAAATTGGAATCGTTCAATCTGTTCAAAGTCATGGTGGAAGATATGAACAAGAAAACAGTTTCAATCCTCATGCGCGGACAAATACCGACTCAAAACGAACCAAACCAACAATCCTCTATTCAATTGCGCCATGCGGCTCCCACTCGCAGGCAGGATATGAGCCGCTACCGTACCGAGAAAAGTGAAGCAGGCGAAGGCGGTAATCCTTTGTTACCCAAACCACCAACCGGAGAGACGCAACAGCGTCGGACAGAACCGGTACGCGTAGAAAAACGCGCCGGACGAAACGACCCGTGCCCCTGTGGAAGCGGGAAAAAATACAAAAATTGCCATGGAAAAGGACTGTAAATCAATTAAGAAATAAAATTAAAAATTAAGACTTTACGATAGTGTTTAAAATTAATGTTTGGCTTTCCGAAGGGAAGCAATTGAGACTTTGTGTTATAATTTAATGTTTGGTTTTCCGAAGGGAAGCAATTAAGAATGGATAACTGTAAAAAATGTAACGAATTGGTGCATGGCAATTATTGTTCACAATGTGGACAACCTGCAGGACTAAAAAAAATTGATGGCCATTATATAATAAATGAAATCAGAGATGTGTTATTCACTGATAGCGGATTTATATATACCATAAATAGAATGCTTGTAAGCCCCGGAGAAAGTGTGAGGCATTACCTTACAGAAGATAGAAGCCGTTTTGCCAAACCGATAACGTTTATTGTCATTTCCGCTTTGATTTATACACTTGTAAGCCACCTATTTAAAATAGGTGTCGAAGCGTATTCACTACAAGAACAAGAAATAGCATTACCCACATTTAATCTTCTTATCAATTGGATCATAGACAATCATGGGTATGCAAGTATCTTAATAACTTTTTTTATGGCATTTTGGATAAAATTATTTTTTAGAAAATCAGGCTTTAACCTGTTTGAGATTTTTGTCCTCATTTGTTTTATATCCGGAATATCACAGCTCTTTATTTCTGTTGTTTTATTTTTTCAAGGGATAACCCATTTAAAATTATTTCACATTTCAATTTTCTTTGTAATGGTTTATCAAATATGGGGAATCGGACAATTTTTTGATAAGAAAAAAGCGATAAGCTACATAAAGGCATTGCTATCGTATGCGTTTGGAATATTAACATTTACATTTTTAATGACATTTATCGTATTACTTGTTGACATTATTTTAAAATAATAAGTGAAATTCTAAAAGTCTGCTATTCAATCATATCGAATATAATGAAGCAATCCGGTAATAACAACAAAATATACTAAAAATGAAAAAAAACAATCTTCTTTTTTTGTGTGATTATGGTAGTAAGCATTACGCCCCTACGTTTTATGTTCTTACGTGCCTTGCAGTTTTTTTGCTTGTGGCTTGCCAACAACAAACCAATAGCGACGATTTGGTAACATACTGCGAGCAGACAAATTTTCAACAAACGCCGCGTTATGATGAAACAATTGATTATTGCAAACGCCTTGCGGCTTCGTCGCCTCTTGTCCGTTATACTACTTTTGGGAAAAGTCCGCAGGGGCGCGACTTACCTTTACTGATTATTGATAAAGACCGTCAATTTACCTCCGACGCTGTGCGTCGCACCGACAAAGTAGTGATGCTTGTTGAAGCATGTATCCATTCAGGTGAGCCGGATGGGAAAGATGCCGGCCTTATGTTTCTGAGAGATATGCTTATTCATAATAAACACAGGGAAATTCTCGACAATGTCACGATTTTGTTTATCCCTATATTTAATGTGGACGGACACGAACAATTCAGTGTTATGAACAGGATCAATCAGAACGGGCCTGAAGAATTAGGTACCCGACTAACGGCGCAAAATATAAATCTCAACCGTGACTTTGTGAAAGCGGAAACGCCTGAAATGCAACACTGGCTAAACCTGTATAACGAATGGCTTCCTGAGTTTTTCTTAGATATACACGTGACGAACGGCGCAGATTTTCAATATGTTTCGACTTTCGGAATAGAGGTGATGACCGATAATATGGAATCCAATATACGCAATTGGGCGAAAGAAGTGTTCGAAAAACAATATATGGCACAAATGGCAGCATCATCTTTTCCTGTATTTCCTTATTTTGAACAACTTGTACGGAATAATCTGGAAGCGGGCGTTGTCCGTCCTCCGAACCCTCCGCAATATTCTAACGGCTATACGGCTGCGATGAACAGGGTAGGGGTATTGATCGAAAACCATATCTATAAGCCTTATGAACAACGGGTGAAAGCTACTTACGAACTCCTGCGCGTGTGCGGAGAGATTTTAAATAAGGAACATGTCAGCTTGAAAAAAAATGTGGCATTGTCCGATGAAATCGTGGCTTCGCCGACTTTTCGTTCAAAACCGTTTGCTTTGAACCACCGAATTTTGCTTACAGATAGCACTATGGTTGATTTTTTGGCTTGGGGTAAAAAGACAAACACAAGTGAGCTTTCAGGTGCCAATTGGACAGTCTATGATTATGAGAACCCGATAACCCTGCACATTGGTTTATTTGACAAGACTGAAACGCTTCAGACAACACAATTACCTGATGCTTACATTATTAAACCTGAGTGTACGCATGCGATTGAAATGCTTGATCGTCATCATATTACCTATACCCGTTTGGAAGAAGACGTTACGATGCTGGTGGAAACATATCGTTTTATTAATGCACAGTTTGCACAACGGCAATATGAGGGACATATTACAGTAATGCCCGAATATACAACACAATCGGAACGGGTTAATTATCCTGCGGGATCGGTATTGGTGTCAATGAATCAGTTGCGTGCCCGTTTGATTGCACACCTGTTAGAGCCTGATGCACCGAGTTCGTTGGTATATTGGGGCTATTTCAATACATGGTGTCAGCCGACCAGTGAGTTTTACGTTAGCCTGGATTATATGGAAGTAAAAGGACGTGAAATGCTGGCGCAAAACCCCGCATTGCGCCAATCATTCGAAGAGAAAAAAGCAACAGACATGACCTTTGCCAACAACCCGCAAGCAATCCTTCAATTCTTCATGACTGAACTCCGCAAAAATGTCGAACCCGACAGCAACCTCTACCCTGTAGGGAGGGTTATTTATCGGTAAAAAAATACAAAAAGCCATAATCATTAGAATAATAATGTAACTTTGCATGTTTAATAGAACAGTGAATCCAATGGAAAATAAAGCAATAGATAAAACAATAAGCGATAAAATAAGTTTTATGACATACATAGTACCTGCCTTTGCAGATGCATACAAAATGAATGTTCAGGAGGCGTATTTCTATCTCAAAAAATATGGTGCATGGGATTTTCTCAACGAGCATTGGTGGGCGTTGCATACCGACAGTACTTTTTATGCCGTTCGGGATTTATATGAAGTTTGTTACGAAAATGGAGGTTTAAGATGATAGTTTACCACGGAAGTATTTTTGAAATAAAGCAAATAAATTTAAGCAAATGCGAGCCTCACAGAGATTTCGGACAAGGTTTTTATGTGACAAAGTACAGACAGCACGCCGAAAATTGGGCAAAAAGAAAAAGTCGATTTAAACACGATGGTTTTGTATCTGAATATGAATTTTATTACAGCGAATTAGTAAATCGAAAATGCAAAATAAAGCAGTTTGAAACATATGATGAGGAATGGCTTGATTTCGTAATGCTAAATCGTAACGACAAGCATCCTGTACCTGCCCATGATTACGATATTGTGGAAGGACCTGTGGCAGATGACAAGGTGCAGAATAGAATAGTTGATTATTTGAACGACGAAATTACTAAAACAGACTTTTTGGAAGAACTGAAATGGCACGAAGAAACGCATCAAATTTGTTTCTGTACCGTTGCTTCTTTACAATTTCTTCAAAAAATGGATAGCAGCAGATTGGTTTCAAAATTTTTACATATTGGCGAGCCAATCGTTGAAAAGTTAGTAACTGATTTCGGCTTTGACGAAAAAACTGCAACAGACAAATTTTTCTCATCCGATATATTTTCAAAACTTGCTGATACCTCAAACCAACTTTACAACAAGGATTGGACAGAAATATATCAATTATTGTTAAATGAACTAAAATTATGCAACCTCACTCATCGGGGTGAAAGCCTGTGATCAAAATGATTACGCCCTTTCAGGGCTGATGTAAACATAATACCAATTCACTGAACGCTACCCTGTGCTATTGATTTTCCCCTTTCAGGGATTGTACAAAAAGCGCTGCAAATCCGACAAGACGGGGCGACCGGCAAGGGTGCGCCCCAACATTAACCATTAAAAGGGCGAAAGCGTTTCGCCCCTACGAACTGTTAATCATTAACCGTTAACCACTAACCGTTAACCGTTATTTTATATTCGGTAATTCCAGTCCGATGCCTTTTTTCCTGTCAACAATTTTCAGCACAAAACCCAGTATAAATGCGGCTACGCCAAGGCAGGCTAACATAATCAGTGGGTTGGTGTAGTCGTACATGACGGAGGCTTCTTGCGATGAAATCGTCCCTGCCTGCAATTTTGCGGCTATCTCGGTATTCGACGCGGTCAGTATTTTGCCAATCAATAAGGGGAACAGCCACAAACCGATATTTTGAATCCAAAAGATTAGAGCATACGCCGATCCGATTACTTTTTGATCAACCAATTTAGGTACGGAAGGCCATAGCGATGCAGGAACTAATGAAAACGAAGCGCCCAAAACTAAGATTGTAGTATAAGCCAATACTACGCCTCCAATGGCCTGTTCTTTGAAAAGCGGCAGCATGAATGCAAAGGTTAAATGGCAAATAATCAGTAATATTGAGCCTATCATCAGCATGGAAGCGGCTTTGCCTTTGCGGTCAATATAGTTGCCCAAAATGGGCGTAATACCTACGGCTAACAAGGGGAATACGGAAAAAATCGCACCTGCCGATTGTTGTTTGTACGACATATAACAGAAAACCACCAGAAAGACAACCGAACAGGCTAACATTGAGAATTTCAGATTCTTTTTACAAAAGTTACTCGAAAATGCCGTACCTGCTACTACCAACATTAATAAATATTGAAGCGTAACGGCTGTGCCTGTTGCCCAAAATGAATCTTTGGGTACAGGTATAAAGGTCAGGTTACATTCCAGCATATTGACCGCATACTTTTGAAACGGAAAAATAGCTGAATAATACAGTACGCATAACAAAGCAACCAACCAAAAGCCACTGCTTGACAGTATTTTGCCGATATCGCTGATTTTAAACGGATCATCCTTTTCTTCTTCAACCTCGCCTAATTGAGCGTCCAATTTCTTATCCATAAAGAAATAGACAATAAACATCATTAACGAAATCATCAGCAGAATAACGCCAAATGCGGCGGAGTGCGAAACATCGGCGCCTCCGAAGATATCGGCTTTGGCAATCAATGGCGAGAAAATCATACAGGTAGCCACTCCCAAACGCGCAAGCGCCATTTCAGATCCCATAGCGAGTGCTAATTCTTTTCCCTTGAACCATTTGACAATACCACGCGATACGGTAATACCAGCCATTTCAACCCCGCAGCCAAAGACCATAAATCCCAAAGACGCTAATTTGGCCGACGCCGGCATGCCCCGGTAAAATGGCGAAACGCCCAATTCATCGAAGCCGGGTATGTAATTCAGGTTATGGTTAAACCAATTTTCCAACCCTGTACCTGAAAACATTTCTGTGATTGAATACCAATTTATTGTAGCACCGATTATCATTACAATACCTGATAAAACGGCGGTAAATCGAACGCCCATTTTATCTAATATGATTCCCGCAAAAATCAGAAAGAAAATAAAGACGTTTAAAAAGGTTTCCGAACCCGCGTAGGTGCCGAATGCATCGGAATCCCAACCTCTTGTGGTTTCTAAGATTGATTTCACTGGAGATAAAATATCCATAAAAATGTAACTGCAAAACATTGCAAATGATAAAAACACAAGTGCAGTCCAGCGAATGGCGGGCTTGTCTTTGATTAAAATAGTAATTTTTTCTGTCATGATGTTTAGGTTTTTATTGATTTATTGTTTGTCTGCTGAAAATAATACAGTGCATCGCCCACGACAAAGGTACTTCCGCCGATAAAGATCATATCGTTGGGAGATGAATCGCTGATAGCCTGCTCAACTGCACTTTGAACAGTGTCGAAGTGTTGGCCTAAGAGTTGGAATAGCCGTGCCTTTTCGGAAAATTGTTGTGCAGGCATCGCCCGGCTGACAGATGCCTGAGTAAAATAATAAATCGCTTTTGGTGGCATTAACGCTAATACAGGTTCTATTTCCTTATCGCTGACCATTCCAACCACCATTCGAAGTGTTTGATATTTAGGGGCTTCTTGCTGTATTTGCATAGATAAATACTTCCATGCTCCTTCATTATGTCCTGTGTCACAGATCATTCGTGGATTTTCCCGGAGAATTTGCCAGCGTCCCATCAAACCGGTTATTTTGGTCACATGCTCAAAAGCATTTCTTACTGCTTTGGTGGGTATAACCATTCGCATATTTTTTAAAAGCCGCAATGCTGTCAGCACAGTACGTGCATTTTGTAATTGTACCAATCCCGCCAATTCGCCTGTAATAGTACCGAAGTCAACGGTTTGAAACTCCCATTCGCCAGTTTTCAGTTTTTTCGATGATGAAAGCACATGTTCATTTTCTGCATAATAAACAGGAGAGTGTATTGACATTGCTTTTTCTGAAAGAATCCGATGTACATCCTTATTTTTACCGGTTTCACCGAAAATAACAGGAATATATGGTTTGATGATACCACCTTTTTCAGTTGCAATTTGTGTAAGTGTATTTCCCAGATATTGTGTATGGTCGAGACTGATATTTGTGATGATGCTCAATATGGGATCAACGATATTTGTACTGTCAAAACGGCCACCCATACCGACTTCAATAATTGCAATGTCAACTTTTCGATGACGAAAATAGTCAAAAGCAAGTGCAGTCGTTATTTCAAAAAAAGAAGGATTCAGTGTTTGTATCAACGATTTTTGACTTTCTACGAAGTTGACAACAAAACGTTTGGATATTTTCTTTCCGTTCACGCGGATTCGTTCGCAAAAATCGAATAAATGCGGGGATGTATATAATCCGACCTTATATTTGGCATTTCGCAAAACGGCGGCAAGTAAATGTGAAACAGAACCTTTCCCATTGGTGCCTGCTACGTGGATTACCTGATAAGAACGATGCGGATGATTCAAGTGGAAATCGAGAGTAAGGCTTCGATCCAATCCGGGTTTATATCCGGCTGCGCCTGCTTGTTGAAACGAAGGCGACAGATATTGTAGCGTTTCATTATAGGTCATAATTTTCTAAAAAACTGCGTAAAAATAATCAAATATTTATATATTTGCCGCAGCAAAGAAAAAAAACATAAAAAAAATGGAAACAAGGAAAAATTTTGTGCTGGATACGAATGTAATTCTGCATGATTATAAATGTCTTGATAACTTTCAGGACAACGACATCTATCTTCCGATAGCCGTGTTGGAGGAATTGGACAAATTTAAGAAGGGGAGTGATCAGCTCAATTATAATGCACGCGAATTTATACGTGAGTTGGATCGGATTACATCTGACGATCTTTCGAAGGATGGGGCACCGTTAGGGACAGGGAGAGGTACATTATTTATAGTGACCGATGAAAAGAAACAGAAAAAAGTAACCGATGCTTTTCCGGAGAATAATGCTGATCACCGTATCCTGGCATGTGCTTTTTCGGTAGCAGAAATTAATCGCGAAAAGAAAACGATATTAATCACTAAGGATATTAATCTCAGGATGAAAGCCCGTGCATTGGGATTTAATGTAGAAGATTATTTTACCGACAAAGTGGTCAATATTGATATTTTTAAAAATGCACAGGAAATATACGAAAATATTGATGCCGAATTAATTGATCAAATATATACTTTACACGATGGAATTGATGTTTCGTTGTTAAATTTCGCAAAAGAACCTATACCAAATGATTGTTTCATCCTGAAAAGTATTCGTAATTCGGTGACTGCAAGATATAATCCGTTTACCGGAAAAATCAAAAAGGTGGAAAAAGGGAATAATTATGGAATCCAACCGCGCAACGCAGAACAATCTTTTGCCCTTGAAGTGTTAAATGATCAGAATATCAAGTTGGTAGGGATTACAGGTAAAGCTGGTACGGGGAAGACTTTACTGGCTTTGGCTTCAGCATTAAAACAAGCCGGTACCTACAAACAGATTTTGTTGGCAAGGCCGATCGTATCGTTGGCAAATAAAGATATCGGTTTCCTTCCCGGAACGGAAAAAGAAAAGATTGCTCCATATATGCAACCGCTTTTTGATAATCTGAATGTGATTAAATCGCAGTTTGCTCCTCAGAGCAACGACGTCAAAATGATTGATGAATTACAAAAGAGCAACCGGTTGGTCATTGAGGCGCTGGCATTTATTCGCGGGCGCAGTTTGTCGGAAACGTTCTGTATTGTAGATGAGGCGCAGAATCTTACGCCTCATGAAATTAAGACAATCATTACCAGGACAGGCGAAGGGACGAAAATGGTATTTACAGGTGATATTCAACAAATTGACTCTCCATATCTGGATATGCAAAGCAATGGATTGGCCTATATGATTGAACGTATGAGAGGGCAGGATTTATTTGCGCATATCAATCTGATTAAAGGTGAACGAAGCCACTTGGCCGAATTAGCTTCGGATTTATTGTAATATCAGATCGCTGATGTCATGGATTAAAGCAATTATGCTTCTATAGCTCTTTAAGAGACTTCTATTTTTATAAGCAAAATGATTCAATAAAGATGTGGCATGTCACGTCTGCCAAAAGAAAATGAGCGCGCAGTCCTCTCCCTGATAATTAACTGAAAATCTTAACAATTTATTAATAAAATAGCAAACAATTTGTAACAATTCAAAAATACTTTTGCGGCGTCTAATTAAATAAAAAAAGATGAAAGTAAAAGTATTTTTAATTGCTTGCGTTTGCATGATGAGTTTCAACCAGTTGAAAGCTCAGGAATTATCCGAAATAGAGGAAATTGGCACGAAGGTGGCCACACTCGAAAATTCGGTCAGATTACTCCAGAAATTCAAAGTTTCGGGGTATATTCAAACCCAGTATCAATATGCACAGACAGATGCTGATGGAAACAACTTCAAATTGGCAAAAGGACGGAATGCCTACGAACAGTCTGAATTGAAAGATTTCGGTCGTTTCGGACTTCGGCGTGGGCGCTTTAAGCTAACATACGAAGATGGTATTGCTTCCGGAGTAGTACAAATTGATGTGACAGATAAGGGCATAGATGATAACGGGCGGAATGTGGTTATGTTTAAAGACATCTATTTGCAAGTCAAAGACCCTTGGTTTGGTACCAGTAATTTAAAAGCAGGCATTTTCGATCGTACATTCGGATACGAAATAGCTTATTCGTCTTCACGCCGTGAATCGCCGGAACGCGCCCGTATTTTTCAAACGCTATTCCCCGATGAGCGCGATTTGGGCGTTGCACTGACCTTGCAGCCTGCCGCATCTTCACCGTTAAAATTTTTGAAGCTGGAAGCAGGATTATTTGCAGGTAATGGCATTAAGCCTCAAATCAGCAATAAAATGGATTTTATCGGACACTTAACGGCAAACAAACAAATTGGCTTTAGTACAACGATCACAGGAGGCGTCTCAGCTTATGTAGGAGGTATATTGCAAGCATCGGGTGAGCCATTCATTTATGAAATGAAAGATAAGACATGGAATTTGAAGAGCAATGATCCGGCAAATATCGGGAAATATGCCAAACGTCAGTACATCGGTTTAGATATTCAAATTCATACTTTGACGGCGGTAGGACTTACCCAAATTCGTGGCGAATATATTTTTGGCGAACATGCGCAAAATGCAGCCGGAAGCTGGAATTACAAGTTTACAGCAATACAGTCAGGCCCTGTTTATATGCGTAAAATCAGCGGAGGTTATGTGATGCTGACTCAGGATTTGGGCACATCGCCGTTGACATTTGTTGCCAAATACGACTGGTATAACCCGAATACAAAAATAGCCGGGAATGATATCGGCGCAAACTCGGGAACAACCGCTAACGATATTTCCAAATCCAATATCGGATTAGGGCTTTATTGGCGTATCAATCCTGCGCTAAGACTAACGGCTTATTACGATATTGTACGCAACGAAACATCCAATCAATTGAAAGATACGGTAACGGAAGGCAAAATCACCGCATATGGTTATGAAAAAGACCGTAAAGACAATGTGTTTACATTGAGGTTACAGTATAAATTCTAAATCTTAACATTTTTGTAATGTTTTCTTAATATTTCCGTGATATGTTAACGGTAATTTTGTCGCGAAAATTGAAATAAATCAAATAATAACAGTCTTTGATCGGATGAAATCGAACAAAAACGAATAAAAAACTAAATGTATAAAACAAAATGAAAAAAGCAATTTTATTTTCAATCGTCTTATTAGGAATAATAATAGGCGCCAATGCACAGAGAGTCAAAGGTTCGGACACTTGTCTGCCATTGTCGCAAAAAGAAGCCGAATTGTTTATGAAAACCAATTCCGGAACATCTGTGACAGTAACAGGCGGAGGAAGCGGTGTAGGAATAGCCGCCCTGATAGAAGGAACGACGGATATCGCACAGTCGTCTCGCGCTATCAAATTCGATGAAAAACAGAAAATGCAGGAAGGCGGTAAAACCACTAAAGAAGTGACCATTGCGTTCGACGCTCTGGCAATCATCGTAAATCCGCAGAACAAAGTGACCAACCTTACTCGTGAGCAGTTAGAAGGGATTTTTACCGGTAAAATCAAAAACTGGAAGGAAGTAGGAGGCGACGATTTTGCCATCATTCCTTACGCCAGGGAAACGTCGTCAGGTACATATGATTTTATCAAAGAGTATGTATTGCTTAACAAAAACTACATGAATGGTATTATGAGTATGCCTGCAACCGGTGCAATCATCCAGTCGGTCAGTCAGACGAAAGGCGCCATCGGTTATGTAGGGCTTGCTTATTTAAACGCTAATGTAAAGGCAATTCATGTTTCTTTCGACAAAGGAAAAGCTTTCGTAGAACCTTCGGTAGCCAATGCAAAAAATAATACCTATCCGATCGTACGTCCATTGTATTTTTATTATGCATCAAAGTCTGAAGCATTGGTAAAGCCGTTTATTGACTATATCCTTTCGGTAGAAGGACAGAAGACGGTTGCGGATATCGGTTTTATCACTGTGAAATAATGCGTAATGATGAGGAAACTCAGGCGTATTGTTGAACGAATTATAGAAAGTATTTTTACTGTTAGTGGCGCTCTTTCGAGCGTCACTATCTTACTTATTATCGTATTCTTATTCAAAGAAGGTTTCGGATTGTTTCAATCGCCTTCGGTAGAAAAAGGATATACTCTTTGCGTTCATTCCACTAATCCGGTCAATACACTTTCAGTCACTCAGATCAAGGAAATATTTGACGCAGATATTGAAAACTGGGAAGAAGTCGGAGGAAGGGACGAGGAAATTATGCTTTTCAGATTCAATCAGATATTCCGACTCTATACTGACGAAGAAATGGGAGAAGACTATAAACTTCTTCCATTACGACTTGGTGAGGTGATTCGCGACAATCCCAATATTATTGCTTATCTTCCGCAAATGTATCTTCCGCAAAATATGCCCGAAGTAAGAATCCTGCCAAATCCAAATATACAGGTTTCGGCTTTCTTTGGAGGAAAAGAATGGATACCCACAGCGACTCCGGCTCCGTTGTTTGGCGTATTACCGTTGATATCAGGCACTTTGTGGGTAAGTATTTTTGCTATATTGATAGCGCTGCCTTTGGGGTTAGGCGTTGCCATCTATCTGTCAGAATTAGCTGGAGAGCGTATGCATAAAATTTTGAAGCCAACCATTGAGTTACTTGCAGGGATACCTTCTGTAGTATATGGTTTCTTTGGACTGGTAGTTCTGGTGCCTATCGTACAGAAATCACTTAACCTTCCGGTGGGCGAAACAGCATTTTCAGGTGCACTTGTCCTTGCAATCATGGCACTTCCTACGATCATAACAGTAGCTGAAGACGCCATGCGTAATACTCCAAGTTCAATACGTGAAGCCAGTTTGTCGCTGGGAGCCACCCACTGGCAGACAATCTACCGTGTGATTATTCCGTATTCGGCTTCCGGTATTTCAGCTGCAGTGGTTTTAGGGATAGGCAGGGCGATTGGCGAAACAATGGCTGTATTGATGGTAACAGGCAACGCTGCCGTAATGCCGCACACGCTTTTAGCGCCTGTACGAACTATTCCTGCTACAATTGCCGCAGAACTGGGCGAGGCGCCGTTCGGCAGTACACATTATCAGGCATTGTTTGTACTTGGCTGTATCTTATTTATAATAACAATGATAATCAGTATCACGGCTGAGGTTATTTCACAGAAACATCCCAATAAAGGACTTTGATATGAATAAAAAAATAACACAAGTTATTGCTTTTTTTATTTTCAGAATACTGAGTATCTCCATTGTAGGTATTCTTTGCTGGATACTTGGCTTTATCCTGTATAATGGATTCGGGGTAATTAACTGGGAATTTCTGACCACTCCGCCATCTGAAGGGATGACGGCAGGTGGCGTTTTTCCGGCCATTGTCGGAACATTCTGTCTGATAACCGGCAGTATGTTGTTTGCTTTTCCACTGGGTATTATGTCGGCAATATATACTAACGAGTATGCAGGTAACAATTGGATAGTCAAATTTATCCGTATCATGACGAATAACCTCGGAAGTATCCCTTCAATCGTATTCGGTCTATTTGGTATGGCGCTGTTTGTGAATACGTTGAAATTCGGCGACTCTATTCTGGCCGGATCGCTTACGTTGGGATTGCTCGTATTACCGCTCGTAATTCGTACCACAGAAGAGGCACTAAAGGCCATTCCCGATTCATATCGTAACGGTAGTAGAGCGCTCGGAGCCTCCAAACTGCAAACAGTACGTAAAGTTATTTTGCCAATGGCATTTCCCAATATTATGACAGGATTGATACTATCCATAGGTCGCGTATCTGGCGAAACAGCGCCTATTCTTTTTACGGTAGCCGCCTATTTTCTACCCAAGCTGCCGAACAGTGTTTTCGACCAGGTAATGGCATTACCTTACCACCTGTATGTGATAGCTACCAGCGGAACCGACCTTGAAGCCACCCGCCCGATTGCTTACGGTACAGCATTGGTACTTATCACACTTGTGTTGCTAATGAATATGCTTGCCGCATTTTTCCGTCAGTTGAAAAAGATAAAACAATAAATAAAAAAATGATAGAAGTTCGAAATATAAACTTTTACTATAATGATTTTCATGCACTGAAAAATATCAGTATGACAATAAATGCAAATTCAGTCACTGCATTTATTGGACCGTCCGGATGTGGAAAATCAACATTTTTGCGTCTTTTTAACCGCATGAATGAACTGATTGACGGTACACGTTTGGAAGGAGAGTGTTTGATTGACAACGTAAATATTTATGACAAATCCGTACAGGTGGATGAACTGCGCAAAAAAGTAGGAATGGTCTTTCAAAAACCAAATCCCTTCCCGAAAACAGTTTTCGAGAATGTGGCATACGGACTGCGTGTAAACAGTATGGGTGATCAGAAATACATCACACAACGGGTAGAAGAATCGTTGAAATCGGCTGCCTTGTGGAATGAGGTAAAAGATAAACTGAAAAAATCGGCCTTTGAATTATCCGGCGGTCAGCAACAGCGTCTCTGTATTGCCAGAGCGCTAGCCGTATCGCCTTCTGTCTTGTTGATGGACGAACCTGCTTCGGCACTCGATCCTATATCCACATCAAAAATAGAAGAATTGATCTTTGAACTCAAACAAAAGTACACCATTGTCATTGTAACGCATAATATGCAACAGGCTGCACGTATCAGCGACAAGACAGGTTTCTTTATGCTTGGCGAACTGATTGAATTTAGTGAAACCAAGAAAATGTTCCTGAATCCTGAAAAACAGCAAACGCAGAATTATATTACCGGACGATTCGGGTAATCATAATTTAATGATTTAAAGATTTAAAGATTTAAAAAAGTATAATTTTCAATTTTCAATTTTATGAAGCATATAGAACACGAATTACTCACCCTCAAAGAAGAAGTAAATCAAATGTGGAAGTTGGTTTTATCACAACTTGAGAAAGTCAAGCAAGCATTTTTCAATCAAGACATAGACCTGGCACGTGAAGTGGTAAGCCGCGAAAAGCGTGTCAATGCTTTTGAACTTAAAATTGACAGCGATTGCGAAAACTACATCGCACTATATGCACCTGTGGCCATTGATTTAAGGCTGGCGCTTTCGCTGATCAAGATTAGCCTTACATTGGAGCGGATTGGCGACTTTGCTGCTGGAATAGCCCGTCATATAGTAGATGACGACTGTAACAAAATTGACTCTCAAGTTGTGGAAGAGTTACAGATTGAAAAAACATTTGATATTGTGACGTCTATGTTAGCCGATTGCTTTGTGGCGCTTGAATCGGAAAACACAAAGATTTCAGGGAAAATTATTGCAAAAGACGAAGAGGTAGATGCAATTTTCCGGTCGGCAATCCATATTTTAGCGGCCTGGGTTGAAAATAACCCCTCTATGGCGCATTGTGCTTTTAAAACGTATTTATTAATGCGTAAATTAGAACGCATTGGCGACCATTGTAGTAATATTGTAGAAGAAATCGTCTTTTATGTGGATGCCAAAGTGCTAAAACATAAAGGAAAAAAGAAAACTGAACTGTGATTTTTTCCGTTCATTTGTCTTGGTGCAAATATGCTACTTGTGTCAATAGGATTGTATCTCTACGTTGTCCCCGTTGATAGAATTTGCAATTCCTTAAAAACACGTAAACTTGTTTTGTATTGTCCTCAATTTATATTATTTTTGCATGGTTAAATTTGAGGTACAAAGATGCCGGAAGAAAACAATCGGTTTATGCGAAAGATAACACAGTACTTACAGAATGTGTTTTCGTTGTTTTTGTCAGACCAGACGAAATCATGGTTTGAGAAATTTATTTTTCTTACGGCGACTGTTGCCTACATACTGCATTTTACGTTGATTTTTTTGGTCAATAACGGCCTGCTGCTTCCTTCTGTTGTCGGAATTGAGAGGCATACCAGCATGCTTTCTGCCATTAATACACCTTTTTCAATTATCCTTATCTATGAGATTTATTTACTTATATTTTATTTGCCGACCTCTATTACGAGCTATCTGGGACATCAGTACGAAGTGGTTGCGCTGATTTTTATTCGTAAACTCTTTGATGATTTATCGTCATTGCTTGGAAACAATAGTAATGTAATTGGATACAGCGAACTAAAAGCGTTATCCATTAGTTTCACAGGTCTTATTATCTTGTTACTGCTTATTTTTTTGTTTTATTTTATCAATGGAAAAAACAGAACGCGAAAGGAGGAATTGGATCATTGTACACGAAAAGAACAGAAGTTTGTCGTGTCCAAGAAAATCATAGCTTTTGGTTTGATTGTCTTTTTTATTCTGCTATTCATTCATAGTATTATAAGATTGAAAAATATAGATATATCTGTCAATAGTTTTGTGTATGGCATTAGTTATACGAGCAAAATATTCTTCAGCAATTTCTTTGCCATGTTGATTATCACAGATGTCTTATTGCTAATATTTACTTTCAATCTGACAGACCGTTTTAGTAAGATTATCAGAAACTCCGGATTTATCATTTCCACCATTTTGCTGAAAATGTCGTTTATGACGGAAGGCGTTTATAATATTCTCACAATCAATATCGCCGTAGCATTTGGCGTAGCCATGCTCGCCATACACCAACTCTACCAACGAAAACTCAAATAATT
>JGI24705J35276_12238174_pt1 | contig 16891 bp, 12 predicted proteins | sample TergutNt197P4_FD_35276 | JGI IMG/M metagenome (IMG submission 35276) | reverse complement strand
TGCGGATCGAATGTCGAGCCAACAAGGCCGTTGGCAGAGATGACCCATTGATTTGTAGGAGCCCACTGAATCAACAAGCCTCCGCCAGTATAACCATGCTCGTATGTCTCGTGATTGTCAACAGCGTAGCGATCCCAGACTCGATAGCCAATCCCGAAATACGGCGTAAACATCCAGTTCTGACCAACGTCGAATCCCTTACCCAGCCGGAAATCAAAGTCCCTCGTCTCCGCTCCGGAGGTGTTGTTAAAATAACCGTAAGGGAATGTCACAGAAGTGCCGGGAATGTATCCACCCCCGACATAATGATTGTCGCCCTTGGCCCAGGTAAATTGTCCCATCAAGTAAACATTGGTGATCGGTCCAAGGTCTCTCATCATGGAGCCTGTCAACTGCAGACCGGGCTGCCATCCTCGCTCGGTATCGAGGGGGCCGGGCGCCGTTTGGCGACCGTTACCATATTCAAGGTAGTCAATATTCTGACCGATCACATCCAGGCTGATTTGATTGTTTGTAGCCAGGATCGGACTTACCCACCCAAGTATGGGGGATGGCTGTACAACGCGCGCCGCTTTCATCGGCATGTCGGCTGCGTATCCATTTGCGAGAGATACCAATAACAGCACGCCAACAGCCGGCAAATTTTTAGTAACGAATTTCATCTGGGACACCTTTACTCGAAGATTACGCAACAAACCGCGCCATTCGCGGAGCGGAACAGACATTGCTTGGCCGCTTGGCCTTAGCGACTGCAGATTACTTCGTGTCATGGAAAATGCTGTATCGCTACAGCAACGTCTCCTGGAATTTCGAAATAGGAACAGTACAACTTCGTCATATACGCGAAAATATTCGCGACAAATACTCGGTGCGACAAAACAATGTGTCTGATCCGGCTATTTTCTTGACTGCTGCTTCGTTTAATCTTGCCGTAGTCATGACGGCCGCTGCGTCGCTACAGCAACGTCTCTCAAAATTTCGCAATGAGAACAGGCAACTTCGCATATACGCGAAAATGTGAGCGACAAATGCGCGGTGCGGCAAGACAATGTGTCTGATCTTGCCGTTATCTTGACGGCTGCTTCGTCTGATCTTGCCGTAGTCATGACGGCCGCCCAACTTTCGCTGAAGTGGCCAGTGCGGCGACAAATGAAATGGGAAGCTATTGGATTGAGACATGGCAGCCCTGCCTTGACGCATGCAAAAGCACAAGTCCCATGCGCCGGGGCTCGATGAAGCAGCCAGGGCCGATTCGTTGCCCGTTTTCCGCGTTCAGGGGTGGCTGAAGATGCTGCGCGCCACGCAACCATGGTTGGAGTCAGTCAAATGCTGCGGACACTGATTGCCCTGCAGAGGCGCTCTTGCTGGCGATCGTCGCGGCAGCGCCCGAAGGCGTGATCCTGCTGCTCTCTGGCGGCAAGGTCGGTGTCGAACTGTCGGCAGCGGTCAGCGGGGGTAACAGTCATGCTCGAGTGAGCGCCATCTGATCCTGGTATCAGTAACGCTCCGCGACGAGCTTGATGCCGCGCAGGACCCGGTCGTTATAGCGGCCCTTGTTGGACCGTTTTGGCAACAGGACGCGGTCGCGTGATAACTTCTTGTAGGGAATTGTTCGGAGCAGCTGCGCGATGCAGTTCAACCGCGCCCGGCGCTTGTCGTCCGAATGGATGACATGCCAGGGCGCGTGCTTGGAGCTTGTCGCCTTGAACATCATGTCGCGTGCGTGTGAATAGTCGTACCATCGCCGATAGGACTCGATGTCCATCGGGCTGAGCTTCCACTGTCGAAGCGGGTCCTCGATCCGTGCCTGGAAGCGGCGTTCCTGTTCTGCCATCCCGACCTCAAGCCAGATCTTGATCAGGAGGATGTCGGCGTCGACGACGTATTTCTCCATCTGTGGACAGAGCGACAGGAAGCGCTTGTGCTCGTCGGAATTGACGAAGCCCATGACATATTCAACGCCGGCGCGGTTGTACCAGCTGCGGTCGAAGATGACGATTTCGCCGCCGGCCGGAAACTGCTCCATGTAGCGCTGCATGAACAGCTGAGTCTTTTCCCGATCCGAAGGCGCGGGCAGGGCGACGACACGGAACACGCGAGGACTTACCTTTTCGGTGATTGCCTTGATGGTGCCGCCTTTGCCGGCGGCATCGCGGCCTTCGAACAGGACAATGACCCGCAACTTCTTCTCTTTCACCCATTGCTGCAGATGGCAGAGCTCCACCTGGAGCTTGCGCAGCTCCTTCTCGTAGGCCTTCCGCTTCATTCTGGAAATTCCTGGTGGTGCGGGCATCAATCGCCCCAAGCCAGTACGACGCTGATGTCACCGGGCATGCCGCCGGGGAAGTCGATGATCTGATAGCGGATGCGATAGCCGCGTGGTTTCAGGTAATCGGCCCAGAGTTGGTATATCTCGCGCGGGATGCCCGTGAGCGTCTGTTCCCATCCCGCCTCCATCTGGTTGATGGCGCGGCCATGGTCGGTGCAGAGCGAGTTGGGGAAGCGATAGACTTGGACTTCGGAGAGGCCGTTTCGCACCGCACGCTGGATCACGGTGGAGGCGAGCTTGATCTTCTCCTCTTCCGATAATCCGGAGGGCTTACTCAGCTTTTCGATCAGCGCCCGCTTCTCCGCTTCGGCGGCTGCTGCGCGCTGCACATGCTGGCCAGCCTTCTCCGCCTCCTTGATCGCCGCCTGCTTCTGGATTTCCTTCGCGGTCGGCAGCAGATCGTCGATGTTGGTGGCCATGGCAGTTCCTTCCTGATGGGCTGTTTGTCCATAAGGCTAAGGCTGCCCCGAGAAGTGGGCTCTTGATCCAGATCAAACCTCGACTATCCTGCAGCCACAAGTGTTTGCGTCGTCGCCGTCGAAGATAATGCGGGGGGTCAAATGGAGAGGAACCTTTATTGACCGATCAGCTTCATCCTATGACGCCCCACCACCTGCCGTTCTACATCGCCAGGCCCGGCGAGACGGATGTTCTGATGATTGCGATGGGCATCTTCCTCATCCTTGTGGTTCTCGGTGTCGGCAACCTCTATCTGCGTCTGCATTCGCTGCCGGAGCGAATGGCGCACAAGTCGCAGAAGCTGCAGTTCGAGATCGTCGCGGTTCTCGGCCTGATCGCGCTCTTCACACATATGCATATTTTCTGGATCGCGGGGCTGCTGCTCGCGCTGGTCGATCTGCCAGATTTCAGCACGCCGCTGACGCGCATCGCAGGATCGGTCGAAAAGATGGCGGATGGCGAGAGCCCTCCTGCCGCGGAGTCATCGGGGGGAACGACGGTTGCTCAACCGGAACCGGAGATACGACAGGCCGGGCCTACCGCTTCAAGGCCGAGCACTCCAGCAAAGGAGGCCCGCCATGTTTGAGTTGATGCTGTGCTCATTGTTCACCCTGGTTCCGGACTACCTGTATCGCCGCTACGTCCAGGGCAAGCGGATCGGCAAGGAGATCACTCTGTTCTCGATGTGGTACGAGCTCAGATGGGGGATCACCGGATGCGTGATGCTCACGGTGCTGCTCATCACCATGATCTTCTACTTCCATCCGTCGGCGAACTCCGCTGCGCTGTTCTTCAGAACCGTGCCGATCGTGCCCGAAACATCGGGGCGCGTCGCCGAAGTCAACGTTGGTTTCTCTGAGCCCGTCACGAAGGGCACGGTTCTCTTCAAGCTCGACAGTTCGAAGCAGAAGGCTGCTGTCGAAACCGCAAGGCGAAAGATGGCCGAGGTCGAAGCGCAATTCGTCAACGCCAAAGTCGATGTGACCAAGGCAGAGGCTCAGCTCCAGCAGGCCAACAGCGACCACAAGCAGGCAAAGGATGAGCTGGACGTGAAGAGCGATCTGCAGCGGCGCAATCCCGGCATCGTGCCGCAACGTGACATCGACAAGTTGCGCGTGCTCGTCGAAGGCCGGCAGGCCGCAATCGACGCAGCGAGCGCGGCCAGACAGTCGGCGGAAGTCCAGCTGTCAACGCTGCTGCCAGCGTCAAAGGCGAGCGCGGAGGCCGAACTGGCACAGGCCCAGGTCGAACTCGACAAGACGGTCGTCCGTGCCGGCGTTGACGGGCGGGTCGAGCAGTTTTTCCTGCGGCCCGGTGACGTCGTGAACCCGTTGATGCGCCCGGCGGGTGTGTTGATTCCGGAAGGCGCCGGCCAGCGCGGGCTGCAGGCAGGGTTCGGGCAGATCGAGGCGCAGGTCATAAAGCCGGGCATGATTGCCGAGGCGGCCTGCACGTCGCTGCCCTGGACGATCATCCCGATGGTTGTGACCAGTGTGCAGGACTACATCGCGGCTGGTCAATTTCGCGGCGGCGAGCAGCTCGTCGATCCGAGTTCTGTCAGGCCTGGTACCATCCTCGCGTTTCTCGAACCCCTCGACAAGAATGGTCTCGCCGATGTGACGGCTGGAAGCAGTTGCATCGTGAACGCCTATACCAGCAATCACGAGGCAATCGCGTCAAAGGATACGTCTGTGCTGAAGGGTTTTGTGCTGCACGCCATCGATACAGTCGGCCTGGTACACGCTTTGTTGTTGCGCATCCAGGCGCTGCTGCTGCCAATCAAGACACTGGTGATGAGCGGTCACTGATCTGTTTCGTGGGAGGTGATGATGGTACGCCATGTGTTGTTGGCGTTGGATGTGTTGTTGGCGTTGGCGATCATGGTTGCGACATCGCATGGCGTGGCTGCTCAGCAGCAGCCCGGGGCGACGCTGTCTGCTGCGACCCCTGGGGTGACGCAGCCGGACCAGAACCTGCTGAAGCCGGAGCAGCTTGAGGCGCTGGTGGCGCCAATTGCGCTCTATCCAGATGCGCTGCTCGCCAACATGCTGGCGGCCGCGACCTATCCGCTCGAGGTGGTGGAGGCCGATCGCTGGGTGAAGGAGAACAAGCTCAAAGGCGACGCGCTCGCGGCCGACGTCAGCAAGAAATCCTGGGACGACAGTGTCAAGGCGCTGACCGCGACACCTTCGGTGCTCGACACGATGAGCGGCAAGCTCGACTGGACCAAGAGTCTCGGCGACGCCATGCTGGCGCAGCAGGCAGATGTCATGGATGCGATTCAGCGCCTGCGTGAAAAGGCGAAGGCCAACAACAAGCTTTCTTCGAACAAGCAGCAGAAGGTCACCGTCCTCCAGCAGGATGGCGGGCAGGCGATCGTGATCGAGCCGACCGATCCGAACACGATGTACGTTCCCTATTATGAGCCCGCGACGGTCTATGGCGGCTGGCCATATGCCGACTACCCGCCGTACTATTTCGGCTATCCCTCCTATATTGGCGCTGGCGTGATTGCGACGGGCATCGCCTTCGGTACCGCCTATGCGGTTGGCCGCTGGGGCAATTATTGGGGTGGCAGGTTCAACTGGGGCAACCGCAACGTCTACGTCAACCACCGCACCAACAACGTATGGCAACACAATCCGGTGCACCGCGAGGGCGTTCGCTACAACAATGCGAACGTTCAGCAGCGCTTTGGCAACAACAACCTTCGTGCCAGCGCCAACAACCGCATGGATTTTCGCGGCAAGGGCGGCCAGCAGGTGCTCAATCCCACCGCCAACCGCAGCGCCAGCCTGGGCGATCGCGCAGGCAGTGCCGGTGATCGTGCTGGCGTAGGCGATCGTGCGGGTAACGCCGGTGATCGTGCGGGAGACCGTGCGCGCGATGGCGCCGGCAATCGCGGCGACCGCACGGCCAATCGTGGCAACACAGGCGGCGCCAACCGAATCAACGCGGCGGATGTTCGTGGCAATCGTGGCAATGCCGGCAGCCGCGCCGGGCAGGGCGGCGGACCCCAACGCGCCGCTGCGGCCAACCGTGCGGGAGCCAACCCTGCGAGAGCGAATTCTGCAAGAGGTGGTGGGCTCAACGTGTCGCCAGCCCGCGCCGCCAATGCTGCCTCCTCGCGCGGCCGGGCGAGTTTTGCCAGCGTCGGCGGTGGAGGCGGCCCCCGTGCTGGTGGCGGTGGCGGATTCCGTGGCGGAGGTGGCCGGCGCTCCGACCTTGCGCTAAAGCACGACATCGTCCTGCTCGGGCATCTCGACAACGGTCTCGGCTATTACCGCTTCAGCTACAATGGCAGTAACAAGGCCTATGTCGGCGTCATCGCGCAGGACGTGCAGACGTTGCGGCCTGACGCAGTGACACGTGGGCGCGACGGCTACCTCAGGGTTTACTACGAGAAGCTGGGCCTCAAATTCCAGAGCTACCAGGAGTGGCTCGCCTCAGGCGCGCATATTCCCGCCGGATTGGGGAGGTGACCATGAAGCCGTTTCGATTTATCCAGCTCGCAATCTGGGCTGCTACAAGCCTCCTTTTGCTGACGCTTCCGGCTATAGCTCAGCAGTCCTTCAACAGTCCGGATGATGCGGCGAGCGCGCTTGCTTCCGCGGTGAAGTCGGGCGTCTCACAGGAGATGTTGAAGGTGCTTGGTGCTGATGGCGAAGACATCATCGCTTCCGGCGACGAGACGGCGGACAAGGCCACGCGCGAAAAATTTCTGGCCGCCTATGATGCCGCACATTCGGTGAAGGTTGATGGCACGAAGGCATCGTTGGTCATCGGTGCTGATGATTTTCCGTTTCCGATTCCGCTTGTTCACACCAAGAGCGGTTGGAAATTCAACACCGGTGAGGGCCGCCGGGAAATCCTCTATCGCCGCGTCGGCCGCAATGAACTCGACACCATCCAGACTTGTCTCGCCTTTGTCGATGCCGAAGACGAATATGCCGACAAGGATCGCGGTGAGGGTGTTGGCACCTACGCGCAGCGGATCGTCTCCAGCCCCGGCAAGATGGACGGTCTCTATTGGCCCTCGGATGCCGACGACAGTCCGCTCGGCAAGCTTGCCGCGGAGGCGGGCGCGGAGGGCTATCGAGCAGGCTCCGGGCCGCGGCCCTATCACGGCTACTACTACCGCATCCTCTCGCAGCAGGGGCAGAGCGCCCCTGGCGGCGCGCTCAACTATGTCGTCAACGGCAAGATGATCGGCGGCTTTGCGCTGGTCGCCTATCCCGCAGAGTATGGCAATTCCGGCGTCATGACCTTCATCGTCAATCACGCCGGCACGGTTTACCAGAAGGATCTGGGCGAACGCACGGAAGCGATTGCCAAGGCCATGACTGCGTTCGACCCGGGCAAGTCGTGGAAGAAGGTTGATGCCGCAAGTAAGTGATCGTGGTCTTGCTCACGCAGTGCACCAGAGCTTTAGTGTAACGCCTACTGGCAGCGGTACATCAAACCGAAGGGCGTCTGTATCCTGTTGTCATCGAGCTTGATAAAGGAAGCCCCTTTTTGCGAATGTCCGGGGTGGTCGCATTCAAGGTCCACGCTGACAGAGCTGTGGTCGAGCACGCGACCGCGAGTGACGTCGCAGCTGTCATAAGCCTGGTCCTCCTCGCCAGATGAACCATAACTGGACCACTCCGTCAGCCCCCCATCCTTGATGGTCGTCATGGCCGCACCACCCTCCTTATCTTCGCTATGGCACACTCCGTCGCGGTCGGTCCACACGCCAGCAAAAGAGCGCAGATGTGTGGTTCCGCTTTGTGACGAGGGAGGAGACGCGGCCCCTTCGATCAAGGAAAAGACGAGAGTGTCCGCGACCTGCCCGCGAATTTGGCAGTCTGATCCAACTTTGGGTGCCTGCCCTTTGAGCACAACGCGTCTGTAATCATTCTGTATGGGGCCGCTCACCGGATAGGGAAACTGCCCGCACCCTGCCTTGAAGATGTAGGCGGTGCCTTGATAGTGCCCGTTGACAGCGGTGCCGTTAAATAGCAGCGCCCCTTCCTTTGCTCTCGCCTGAACCATGCCTTGACGCGGCTGCTGATAGTAGAATTCCCGCTTGTCGGCGTCCGCGTTAAGACGCACAACGGATCCGTTATGCTCCCAAAGCGATGAGGTGGATTGGCTTTGAGCCAATGCGAGATTGGCAAAAGGAATGCTCATGAAGAGACATACATTAGCCGCCAAAGACGAAAATTTCACTGAATGTCTCCATCATCGATATGGTGGTGTTGAAGTCGTAAGACCGCTTTGTGGCAGAAATATCCGTTGCATCGATAGCATTGCGATCAAAGACAGTTCAAGCAGCGTTGCCGACACGTTCCGCGTCGAGAGCCAGGGGCCAAGAGCAAATGAAAATGGCGAGGAGCGGAAGGTATCCATCCGGTGACAACAGCTGCCCGCGCCTATCGCTGTGGCGCTATGGTCCTGGCAACCCTGAATCCAAGTGTGTCGAACTGAACCTTTCTGTTGCGCTTGAATCGGATGGCCACGCGGATGAGTTCGGTCTCGTTGTGCCACGCTCCTCCTCGAATGACCCGATAGGTTGGGTCGCCGCCCTGGAGCCAGGCCGAACCATCGGCCGGCGCTCCTTCATAACTGTCGTGCCAGATATCTTCGACCCACTCCCAGACATTGCCTTCCATGTCGCAGACACCAAAGGCGTTCGGCCGAAACGATCCAACCGGGGCGGTTTGCATTGTCCAAGGCCCGCCACATCCGTCGCAGTTGGCGTTGTCGATACCGGGCTCGTCTCCCCAGGAATAACGCGTGTTTGAGCCGGCACGCGCCGCATACTCCCATTCGGCCTCCGTGAGCAGCCGATACTCCTTGCCTGTGAGCCGCGAAAGCCAGGCCACATAAATCTTGGCGTCATCCCAGCTTACGTTGATCACGGGCATGGTCGCTCGCCCCCATACGTCCTTGGCGCGTGGGCAGGCGGCGGCCGCAACGCAGGCGTCCCACTGATCGAACGTGACCTCATACTTGGAAACCGCAAAGGGTTCAGCGATCACTACGTCATGCCGAGGACCTTCGCTCGCAGTCCGCCCGGCCTCGTCCTCGGGCGAACCCATGGAGAATTTGCCGGCGGGGACGACCACCATGAGGGGACAGGCAACCGTGCAATCGGTGAACTCAGAGCCGGCGCTCTTTGCGACCGTCGGTGCAGTCGGGAGCTGCATTGTTATTTCCGCGGCAGCTCCCGCGCTTTCCGCGCATGTGTAGGCTCCCAGCCCCAACAGGCCGGAAAGGACGCAGAAAAGCGCTGTCTCGATTTTCGTCATTCAAGCGTGGCTTTCGACAGCTGGCGAAAGGAAGCACGGTATCCGTGGGCGGCTTCGGTTAGCCCGTGCGCATTGCTACTTTTTCACCTCGCCGAAGGTGGAGTCCACGGCAACGGCAACGCACGTTTTGCCGGCTCCCGGAAGGAGGAACAGGCGCTTGCCGTCCAGGGCAAACATGATCTGCGTGTTCAGGATTGGCCTCGCTGTGCTTCCGCCATTCTCCAGCACCTTCTTTACGCTGTCGCAATCTCCGGCAAGCGGAAAGACTTGAAGCGCCACGCCATCGCAAGAGCCGTTCGGGGTAGGGGTGGCGACCAGGGCAGCCAAGCCATCCTGCGGAATGTTCTTGGGACTGTTGAGTACGGCAACGCTCTGAAAGACGTGCTGCGTTGGAGCCTCGCGATTCCAGCCCGACTGCACGTCATAGGTGCGTGTCAGGGTCTCGCGCGACATCTTGCTCATGACACCGGCACACTGGGACAGGCCGAGTTGTTGGACCTGCACGACAGGGGTGGGGGGCTCGGGCAGAACAACGGGCTTTTCGGCGGCCTGTGGCGCAGCGGCTTTTGGCGCGGCGGGCTTTCTTGGCTTCGCTTTCGGCGCTGCCGGATGACCGGGAGCCTGAGCGGGAGCCGGTTGGGCTTGTGCGAAGCAAACCGAAACTTCCACGCTGGTGATGATCAGGCCCAGGAAAAGGCAAGTCAAACCTCTGCTCATGCTGTCCCTCGTAGTCGACCGGCTCGCGATATCCTACCGCGAGTCTCGACCGGCTGACACAGCTGGGACTGAGCGATCAAGCTACTTCCGGTACGTCAGAATTCATATCCGACGCCGACTCCTCCGCCTCCGCCGCTGCCTGATGTGGCCACCGCGCCCGAAGCCTTCATGGTCCATCCGCTCCACGGTCCGGAGAAGCGATGCGAGAATCCGACCGCGACGGATGATTGCCCGCTCCAGAAGCCGCCTGCGACGGTCACGAGGCTCTTGCCGGGTGTCACGGCTTGCACGAGATTTGCTGTTGCGATCCCTGCGGCTGCTCCGGCATTCGCCTTGTTGCTCATGCCCGATATCTCCGACTGCAGATTGGCGATGCCGGAGTTGAGTGCACCGATCGCGCCGCCGACATTGTTGAAGGTTTGATTGCCAACGGTGTAGCTGGGGGCGCTGACCGAGCCATCCGAATTGACGTGCGAGCCGCCGCCAAAATTATTCGCTACCGACGACGACAGGCCGAACAGTTGCGAACCATTGATCGCCTGCGTCGAGGTTGCCGTGACTTGACCGGACGCCACATTGTTGACTGTCACTGGCCCGCCGGTGCCGACCACGGTCACGCTGTTGGTGACAATGCCGCCGTTGGGCGTTGTCGGCGTCGCCGGGTTGGAATACTGCACCGGGCCCGCGCCGCCGGTGACGAGTGCTTCAACGGCCTGGTTGGTGGCAAACAACTCGCTGCCGTTGATAGCGTCTGTCGAGGTGGCCGAGATGCGGCCAGCCGCGACGTTGGTCACGGTTCGCTCGGCGCCGACGTCCCCGACGCTGACAGTGCCAGCCGGGGCGATGCCTGCGAAGGTGTAGGGCACTCCCTTGATGGTGACGCCGGTGGTGGCAACCGTGGGAGCGGTGACTGAGTTGTTGCCCAGCGCCACGGAGTTGGCATCAGCGGCGTTGACGGTAGCGCCAGCGCCGAGTGCCAAACTGTTTGGAGCGCCGGCAACCGCATTGGCGCCGTAGGCCGAAGCGTTAAGCCCCAAGGCCTGTGTCGAAAAGCCCACCGCAGTCGAGTTGTTACCTGAGGCCAACGGCAGGGCGCCGAAAGCCGTCGCGCCATCGGCCGTGGCTGAAGAGCCTCCATTAGTGACGTTGTCAACAATGCCAGCCTGAACAGAATTCTGGCAGCCAGTATTGCTGGCAGAGTTGAGGCCGCCGCCACTGGCCACGTAAACCGAGAGGTAGGAACGGTTCGTACCGCTGGGAGGCGTACACGTCGCCCAGGCGGCGGGGGTGAGAGGACAAAGCGCGGCGGTGGCGAGAGACGCCCGCGTCAGGTAGCCTTTCAAAGATGTCATGAGATGCGCTCCATTTGATCTGTTGAGCCAACATTCCGACTTACCTTGAGGAGTTACGGCCAATGCGCGTTCGGAAAGTTATCCGCAACGCGTGTTTGGAAAGTATCCGCAAAAGTTTCCGCGAAAATCTCGGCTCATGATGCGTCTTGGCAGCAGCATCGCCTACACTCGCACTCTCGTTCGATGCAGGGCACCAACGGGCGAATCAGCCAAAGCCAGTTGATGAATCATAGCTGATTCGTTCCACTCGGCAAGAAAAGGGGCGGTTCGTGAGTTGTCACTGCGCATCATTTACGTTGGCTGCCCTTCACGCGGCTGGCCTGCCACCGGTGACGAGCGCCTCGACGGCCTGGTTGGTCTGCTGAAACCGCCAAGCGGGCAGACCGCATGGGCGGCTGGCGTGATCGCACAGAGCGCAATGGTGGTGAGAAACGCCTTTGTCAGCGCGTTTTTCGGAAAAGCCATGAGCGTCCCCCTTGATTCAGATTGAATCAAATGAACGGATGTTCCGAACTGTCTGCGAGCCCAAATTATTTCTTGAGCTCGATCCGGCGCAACGGAGCACGCACATTAAAATTTTCTCTGAAGAATATGCGACGAGTATCGCTTGCACGTGTCTGCATAGCGCCGGAAAAGTGTCCGCAAAAAGTCGCTGCGAAAATCTCGGTCTGTGACGTGTCTTGGTAACAGCAGCGACATTGGAACTTGTTTGTCGACCGTCAGTTGGGCTGACCAATGCGTCAGAACTTATATCCGATGCTGGCACCGTCACCCGGGCCCGCGGGGCAGATCAGCCAAAACCAGTCAAGACCGTCAAGTGAAGAAAATTTGCTTTACCGAAATTCGGAATTGGCGTTCATGTGACACCAATGCCTGCCTCATAGCCACCCCCAGTGACATCTCCAACGGGAGATAATGTGCTGACGAACGGCTCCGTGGCGGATTTACCACATCGCAGCAAAATGTTGAGCTTGCCCAAGCGCAGCCGTAATTGCTGCCAAGGCGTTGAGTAACGTGCGCTCACGTATCGCTTGCTGCATCAAGCCACACGCAACAAAAAAGCATGCCCAGCGGCATTTGCCGACTGTGAGTTCGCAGCAGCGATCTTTCCGCGCCGGTGGCTGGGCGCGGCGTGAATGGCAGAGCAGGTTTTGGTGCTGGCCGGGTGGCTGGCGTAACGGGGCGTAGCAGCATCGATGATGCTCGGCGGCTCCGTTACCTCATCATCGGCGGCACTCCAGCAGCGTGTTGCGCGGTCGGACCGCCGACACCGAGAAAATCTCGCAGGGGCCGGTTGCGAATGAAGACGCGTGGTCCTCAATCAAAGACAATAGGGAACTGAACGCGAACGAAGCGGATTCTATGCACCTCCAATGTGACACTTGAAGTGCCGAATTAGCAGCTTGCGGAGTGAAGGCGTGTCGCCGACGATCACTGTATCGCAGATGCGCGCAATTCACCGCAACGAGGGGAGCGCATGATGACTTCCTCCTTAAGGCGACGGATCAGGTTGACCAACAAGCGCGTTCTACAGCAACGCGCCCCGATGGAAACAAATCGCGCCCCGATGATGCCGGCAGGGCTCATGGCATCTCCGTTCACAGAGCGTTGGGGCTCTTCGCTGCTGCCTCCTGGGGTGAGCCGCACCGCGCGTTTGCGCTCGACCGTCTCTCGTCTTGCTATTTCGGCTGCTGTGCTTGGAGTGCCCGTTGGGGTCATCTTCATGCCGGCCCGGGTGCAAGCGCAAAATGAATGCGGCGTCGGATCTGTCGTTGTCTGCGACAATTCGGGGGTGCCGCCAACAAATCTCAACCCATATGCCAATGGCATCACTTATGACAATGCTCCTGCGGGTCAGAGCGTAACCTTCGGCCCAGGGGTCGTGGTCAATACGAACCCCACTGTCTTCAATGGTCTTTCGGTGCAGAACAGTTCTGGGGCCGTAACCATCAACACGGTTTCTGGTACCATCACTACCGCAGCGGGCGGCATCAGCGGCAACACAGGCAGCGGCGCTCTGAGCATTACGACAGGAAATATCACGACGTCAGGGGCAGGTTTCGCCGCGGTGTTCGGCTTCAATACCGGAAATGGTCCGGTGTTCATCGATACCAGAGCTGGGGCAATCGTGACATCGGGCGATAATTCTCTGGGCGTGTTAGGCGAGAGCTTCAATGGCCAACTTACCATCCTGACCGGCGCCATTACCGCACCGGGAAGCTTCTCTTCTGGCGTAGCAGGTTACGGTTTCGGGTCGGAAGCCACGCTGATTGATACGAGGGCCGGCGCAATCTCGACGGGTGGTTTCGGCGTGCAAGCGGAAGCTGATGGTCCGCTGACGGTTCTGACTGGCAATGTATCGTCATCCGGAGGATCTGCAACCGGAGGATCTGTTGGCGGAGTGTATGTGGTCAACTTTGCAGACTCCCTCACCATGGTGGATACCACTGCGGGCTCGATTGTCACAACAGGCGACAACGCCATCGGGGTTCGGTTGCTGGGACTGGGCGCGGGATCGCTGACGGTTGCGACCGCGAACGTGGCCACATCGGGATTAGGCGCGGATGGTGTCTCAGCGACGAGCTTTGGCGGCGGTCCCATTTCGATCAACACCACGGCTGGCCAGATAGTGACCGCGGGGAATATTGCCAACGGTATCGTCGCGAGCAGCAGCGCAAACAACGCGATTACGATCGCGAGCGGGGACGTAACAACCCAGGGAGCAAGGGCCGCCGGCATCTCGATCGGCAACGGCGGTGCCGTCGACAGCACCGCAGGCACCATACGTACCGCAGGGGTAAGTTCAGCCGGCATTTTCGCGGTGTCCACCTTTCCGGACTATGTCGCGAACATTCGGACAGGCGCGATCACCACGATGGGCGACGGCGCGTTTGGTGTCGCCGCCGCAGCCTTGAGTACTCCGCCGGGAGCGTCAGGCGCCGTGACGGTGACAAACACGGCGCCGATCACGGCCTCAGGCGCCGGGGCTGGAGGCATCGTCGCCTTGAGCTTTGCATCAGGGGGCGCCGCATCGGGGCCAGTCACTATTAATGCCAATGCTGACATTACTGCGACAGGGCAGAACGCGGTCGGCATCAGCGCGACATCCGGAACGAACTCGGTCAATGTCACCGTTGCGTCCGGCGTCACCGTCGTGGGCGGCTGGTCCGCCAATCCCAGTGATCTCTCCACGCAATTATCGAGTGTGAAGGGTGATGCAACGATCGGCTCGAACCTGCCGGCTGCCGGGATCGTCGTGTACAGCGGCGCAACGCCTGGCGCGACCGCCATGACGATCGACAATTTCGGCTCTATCGGCGCGCTCAATGACCGTGCCATCACCATGGGCTTCCCGTGTGCAGTCGCCGGCGAAAATGGCCCTGCTACCATCGGGCCCTGCGTGGCCGGGATGTCGGCGCTGCAGTCGCTGACAGTGAACAACGGCGGCACCGTCACCGGCTACGTGACCTTGCTGGGTGATGCGGTCCACACGTTCAACAACGCCGGCACGTTCAACATGCGCAATTTCGCCGAGACCACTGCCAATGGCCAAAGGGATACGCTGGGCGTGGCTGTCTCCAACTTCGGCGTGGCCGGCGGCATCTTCAACAATTTGGCAAGCGGGGTGGTGCAGCCGCTGCATGTGGCAAATCCCGCAACCATCAACCCCACGGGACAGTACATTCCAACCACTGGTATCGACAGTCGACCGCTGGAATCGAGCGTCTACAGCATGACCCAAAATCCTGCGATCACCCAGTCGCAGTTCGTCAATGTGGCGACCTTCAACAATGCCGGCACCATCAATCTGCAGAACGGCGTTCCCGGCGATGTGTTCGTCATCACCGGCAATCCGGTCGCGGGCGGGACGCCGGGCACGGGCGTGTTCGTGTCCAACGGCGGCCGGTTGCTGGTCGACGCCACGCTCAATTCGGGCATTCCTTCAGGCGGCCAGTCCAACAGCATCGCCGACGTGCTGGTGGTTGACAGTACCCGTGTGGGGGCCGGCGCAACGCAGGTCTTTGTCAACAATGTCGGTGGCCTCGGCGCGCAGACCAGCGGCAATGGTGTCGAGATCGTTGAGGTGCGCAACAAGCAGCCGGGCATGTCGGCTGGAGGCGCGTTTGCGCTGGGCGGCCCTGTCGCAGCCGGCGCCTTCGCCTACGACCTGTTCCAAAACGGAGTCGGTGCCGATACTGCAGACGGCAATTGGTACCTGCGCTCGGCCGGCTTCCGGCCCGAAGTGCCGGTCGATACGGTGACGCCCGCGCTGGCGGCCCGGTTAGGCCTTGCCACGCTCGCCAGCGCTTCCGTTCGCGAAGACGACTTTTTCAGCCGCTACGGCGGCTTCGGCCCCGGTCAAATCTGTGCGGACGAGGTGGAGACCCCGCAGCCTGGCGTGTATGTCAAGGCGCCGCCGCCCAAGGTCGCGTGCAACACGCTGCTGTGGGGACGCGTGTTCGGTGAGACTGGTTCAGCTGGCAGCGGCGGCAACGGGAATGGCGGCTTCGGCAGTGCCGGACCGGCGTACACGTTCGACTACGGCGGCCTGCAGGCCGGCGCAGACCTCTACCGCACCGCGCGGGACAAAGCCGGGCTCTATGCTGACGCGGCCACGCTGCAAAGCAATGTCAATGGCGCCAATGGTGGGCTCGCCGGCCGGGTCGGCCTTGACGCCTATGGCGTCGGCGGCTACTGGACCCATCGCGATCCGACCGGCTGGTACACCGACCTCGTGCTGCAGGGGCACTGGTACGAGAACATCCACGCCAACTCGGTGGCGGGGCAGAGCTTTGACACACAGGGCTGGGGCCTCACGGCTTCAGCCGAGGCCGGTTACCAGATCGCGCTTGGCGATGGTTTTGGCGTGATCCCGCAAGGGCAGTTGATCTATCAGCGCACGAGTATTGACGGCGGAGCCGACCAGTTCGGTCGGATCAGCTATGGCGCGACCGATGAGATCTATGGCCGGTTGGGGGCTCGCTTCGCCAAGGGCTGGCTGACCAACGACGGCCGCACAGTGAGCACCTGGGTGGACACCAATTTCTGGCACCAGTTCGGTGATGACGCCAAGACCACCTTCACCAACTTGCAGGGACTGGACCCGACCACGGTGGCGGCAAGCCTTGGCGGAACCTGGGCGCAGATCGGGCTCGGCCTCTCCGGCCAGTTGACACGCAACGTCAGCATCTTCGGCCGCACCGACTACAACATCGCCATCGACCAGCCGGGCCACAGCATCGGCGCGCGCGCTGGCATCAGGGTCGTCTGGTAGGTCAACAACTGTATCGCAGATGTGCGCAATTCACCGTACGAGGGGAGCGCATGATGACTTCCTCCTTAAGGCGACGCATCAGGCAGACCAACAAGCGCGTTCTACAGCAACGCGCTCCGATGGAAACAAACCGTGTCCCGATGATGCTGGCGGGGTTCAGGACATCTCCGGCAGGCAGTGTCATTGAGCGTCGAGATTACTTGCATTCGTTGCAGCCTCCTGGCGGAAGCCGCGCCGCGCGGTTGCGCTCGACCGTCTCTCGTCTTGCTATCTCGGCTGCTGTGCTTGGGGTGCCCGTTGGGGTCATCCTCATGCCGGCCCGCGTGCAAGCGGCAAATGAATGCGGCGTCGGAGCTGTCGTCGTCTGTGACAATTCGGGGGTGCCGCCAACAAATCTCAACCCGTATCCCAACGGCATCAGTTATATCAACGCTCCTGCAGGTCAGAGCGTAACCTTTGGCCCTGG
>JGI24705J35276_12238175_pt1 | contig 16892 bp, 17 predicted proteins | sample TergutNt197P4_FD_35276 | JGI IMG/M metagenome (IMG submission 35276) | reverse complement strand
GTTAACGGCATCGATCCCTTACTCGACAGCGAAGCGCAACGCGTTATTAACGCAATGCCTCGTTGGAATCCGGGAAAACATCAGGGAGTAGCTGTTCCGGTATTAATAAACATACCTGTTACTTTTCGAATCCAAAATTAATTCCTTAATCAATAAAAGATTATGAAACAGAAAGTTTTTTTTATCTTAATATCGGTAATTTTGACAGGATGTCAAAAAACGATAAAATCCGGCGAGTTGGTCGAAATTGATATTTCAAAAAGTTATCCCAAGAAAGAGATACATCTTCAAGATGTTGCCGATATTGAATATATACCGTTGGAAACCACTGACGATATTTTATTAGGTCAGATTAGTATTATTTCTTACATTTCCGACAATTATATTGTTGTGTATGATTATATGCAGGCCAAAGTCTTTGTGTTTAATCGGGATGGAACAATTGCAAGCCATTTCAGCCATAAAGGACAGGGAGATAAAGAATATAGTTATATTATGGATCTCGTATTTGACGAAAAGAACGAGGAGATATTTGTTATGGATAATCCGTCAACTCACCGGATTCAGGTTTATTCGCTGAACGGCGAATTTATACGGTCACTAAAGTATGCCGATGATTTGAGAATTTCAGTATTCAATTTCGATGATGAGACACTACTTGTTTACGATGAAAACGGCCTGATGCAGAATGAATACCGCGAAGTACCCTATATGTTTATGTCCAAGAAAGATGGGAGTATAGTTTCTGAACTGGATATCAGATTGTCGGTGCGATATGCAAGCTCCAAAATGATGTCTGTTGAAGTGAATGGGCAAACGGGCATTGCTCCTTTTAATATCAGACTTTCCAATAACAGATTTTATGGTCGGGATTTTGTGATTGCGGATATGTCGTCGGACACTATCTATAGACTTACAAAAACCAAAGAATTAACTCCCATGCTTGTGCGTACCCCATCGGTTCATTCATCCGATCCAAGAACCGTATGGGTAGTCGAGTTGGTAACCGATAGATTTATTTTTATCTCTAAAGCTACATTAGATTTTGAATTGGTTAGAAAAACGCAACAAGTTTCAATGCTGTCCTTTTGCCATGAATTTGAAACAGGAGAGATAAGCGACATGAAGTTTGTGAACGATGATTATCCTTCCGGTAGGGATTATACTAACGCAATTGACACCCCTTCAAAAAATGTGGCAGTTGGCCTTATACAATTACCAACATTAAAGAGCGCTTATGAAGAGAAAAAATTAAAAGGAGAGTTGGAAAAATTGGTTGCGACGCTTGATGAAGAAGATAATCCTGTCGTCATGATTGTAAAATTCAAATAAAGACTTTATTTGTAATAACATCATACATATTATACTGAATTTAATCGGTCTGATTTTCTTTACCTTTTTTTGTTTTTTCATTCGTTTTGTATATCTTTGTGACTTGAATACATACTTGTCATCTATGAATCAGGAAATTTTCAAAGCAATACAAGCGTTAAAGCGTCGGATATTACCCAACGAAAAGGTAATCCTTTTCGGATCGCAGGCGCGAGGCGATGCGCGGGCTGATTCGGATTGGGATTTGATTGTGTTGCTTAATAAAGACAGAAAAACATTTGATGACGAAGATACTTATGGTTATCCTTTTGCAGAAATGGGGATTAGATATAAAACCTACATAAGTGTTAAGATATATACTGAGAATGATTGGGAAAAAAGAAAAATTACTCCGTTTTATAAAAATGTAGAACAGGAAGGAATTAATATAATATGACATTAAACGTAACCGAACGAGAAGCAATCGTAAAATACAGATTAGAAAGAGCCAATAGAACATTAAAAGAGGCTAAAGGAAGCATCGATCAATGCTTTTGGCATACAGCTGTTAACAGATTGTATTATGCCTGTTTCTATGCAGTCAGTGCCTTGCTCATCAATAATGGATATGCAGCCTATACTCATCATGGTACTTTTAGTATGTTTGGAAAACATTTTGTTTCTGTTGGATTGATAAGCATAGAGCAAAACAAATTTTACAGAAGGGTTTTAGAGTTAAGACAATCAGGTGATTATGATGATTTTATAGAATATGACGCAAATGAAATCCTACCTCTTGTCGAACCTGCAGAAAAATTTATTTCGACAATTGAAAACCTGATAAAACCCTGAAAGAAAGTAGATACCGATGATTTCAAATGATAATTAAACAAACATATTATCGGCTATCTGCGCTTGTTTGCTATGTGTGCCTCCTGTGTTTTTGGGGTACTTCTTGCAGGCAGGGTAAACCTGAGCCTGACCGGGATAATTATTCGGTTCCGGATACATGTACCTATCTGTTCGGTATCTGTATTGATTCACTCAACGTGGTAGATTATGCCGTCAAATCGGGCGATAATTTATCGGGTATTTTTTCAAAAATAGGTTTCTCTGCAACCCAAAGTGAAAGTATTTATAAAGCTTCTTCCAATTTTCTCGACCCTAAAAAACTTCTGCCCGGATTGCATTATTATGCCTTATCTACCCAAGACAGTTTGGAATCCGTCCGGTACGTTGTTTTTGCCAAATCCCGTATTGAATATGTGATTATTGACTTAACAAACGAAGTAATTGATGTATATCCCTATCAAAGAGAAATTACACAAAAACAAAAATTCGTATCAGGGAGCATACAATCTTCTCTTTGGAACGCTATCGTAAACTTAGGCGCTAACTCGCTACTCGCAATTCAAATGGAAGACATTTTCGCCTGGCAGATTAATTTTTTTGCCATTCAGCCAAAAGATTCTTTTCAAATACTATACACAGAATCTTTCATTGACGATACGCTGTCGATCAATATTTTTTCGATTGATGGGGCTGTCTTTATACATGGACAAAAAACATTTATTGCCATCCCCTTTGTACAGGACAGCATCGTAGAATATTTCGATGAAGAAGCGCAAAGTCTCCAGCGGGCTTTTCTGAAAGCGCCCTTAAACTACAGTCGTATATCTTCCGGTTTTTCTAATGCCCGTTTTCATCCCATATTAAGGGTTAATCGAGCACATCATGGCGTTGATTATGTGGCGCCTGCCGGTACGCCTGTCAAATCAATCGGTAGCGGCAAAGTGGTGGCACGCGGCTATGAAGCAGGTGGCGGCGGCAATTATATCAGAATACAACACAACTCGGTTTATTCCACTTCATATATGCATCTGCGCGGATTTGCTACCGGTATTCAGGTAGGCAAACAAGTACAACAGGGAGAAGTAATCGGATATGTCGGTTCGACAGGGTTATCTACCGGTCCACATTTGGATTTCAGGGTTTACAGAAACGAAACCCCCATAAATCCTTTGACAATGGAATCACCTCCTGCTTATCCGGTCAGACCTGAGTTAAAGGATAGTTTTGAGGTTGTGAAGCAGCAAGTGTTAGAACAATTAGGAATTACGAATTACGAATTACGAATCAATTGACAATCTGTAGGGGCGTAAAGTTTACGCCCGAATAGAAATTGAAAATTATTTACGACAATGAAATTTTTAGGTAATATTATTTGGTTGATATTTGGCGGTTTGATTACTGCTATTGAGTATGTAATTGCAAGTTTGGGTTTGATGATTACCATTATCGGAATCCCTTTCGGGTTTCAAACATTGAAACTTGCGTTACTGGCATTATGGCCGTTTGGAGCAAAGGTGGTTGATAACGGCAGTAGCGGATGTCTTTCAGTCATATTAAATATTTGGTGGATTGTCTGTGGCGGATTGTGTATTTGCCTGACTCATTTGTTGTTCGGTATTCTGCTTTGTATCACCATTATAGGCATCCCATTCGGCAACCAGCATTTCAAAATGGCCAAATTAGCGTTGACGCCGTTTGGGAAGGAAATAAGACGGTGACTTATTAGAGTTTAGTTGAAAATATTGACATCCCCCTGGGTGCAATTCAATTTGTCGCACAAATTAAGGCTGAAAGCCTTATAATCAATAGCGTAGGGTGAAGCCCTACGGATTGAATGACCCCTCCCGAAAAAGCCCTGAAAGGGCAATATCCTGATTTCACCCTTTCAGGGCTAATTGACTTGACACACCTGAATAATAGGGCGATGCCCTATCCTGATGCTTTTACCCTTTCAGGGCAATCCAATAATGAGAAAGTGTAATGCGACAAATTGAAATGCACTCCATTCCCCCGGCCCCCTTCAAAGGGGGATTTGTTCTACATCAATGGGTTGAGATAAGAACAGAGAGGCCATTTCGGCGAATTTGTCGGATGATTCGGTCGTTTGAAAATGCGTAGTATGTCCTTTCGTCAGGCGGCAATCTATTTCAGGATGGCGCGATAAATAGTCTTTTAGACTTTCTGCTACTTGCCTGCCTTGTGAAAAAACCGTAATCCCATCCGGCAAAAACTGTTTGATCTTGTTGATCAGTAACGGATAGTGGGTACAACCCAAAAGAATTGTATCTATCCCGGGATCTTTTGATAACAAGTTGTCAATATGTTTTTTTATAAAATAGTCGGCTCCGGGAGAATCGTTTTCCCTGTTTTCGACCAACGGCACCCACATCGGACAAGCTTCATCAACCACAGTAATATGTGGAAATAATTTGGTTATTTCTATCCGGTAGGATTGAGAAGTTATTGTTCCTGATGTTCCTAATACGCCTACATGTTTTGTCCGGCTTATCCGGTCAACGACTTCAACGGTAGGACGTATGACTCCAAGTACCCGTCGGTCGTAAGCGAAACGAGGGAGATCGCATTGTTGGATTGTCCGTAAAGCCTTTGCCGATGCCGTATTACATGCGAGGATAACCAGCGGACAACCGGCATTGAAAAGATGCTTTACAGCCTGTAATGTAAACCGGTAAACGACCTCAAACGAACGCGATCCGTAAGGTGTCCGTGCATTATCTCCAAGATAAAGATAATCATATTGTGGCAGCAAATCATGTATCTTTTCAAAGATAGTCAATCCGCCATATCCTGAGTCAAATATTCCTATGGGTGCGTTGGTTGTTGGCATTCTTTTTTGTAGTAACAAGTTATGAGCAACATGACACTAAAAATACATAAAAAAGGATGCTTTCCCATGGTGGAGAAAGTCATCCATGTTCACTTATCCGGTTTTGATTCGTAATTCGTAATTCGTAATTCGTAATTTAACCAATCTACCTGATTCCTAATTTTGTTTTCACCAACGGGGTAGCATCAATAATTGACCCTGTGTAAAAAAACACTTGCGAACTGAAAATAACATAGCCTTTTTCTTCGCCGACAGCTTTAATGGCATTTAAAACTTTCTCCTGCACAGGTGCCATAAGTTTGGTCTCTTCTTGCTGCAAATCTTGTTGAGCTTGCGGTATGAAATTATTTATGCGTTCACCTAAATCCTGAATTTCCTGTTGTCGTCTCAATTTTAGATTTTCTGTCAGAGTAGCTTCAATTTTCATGTACTCCTCATACTTTGCCTGATATTCCGTTTGCAGCGTTTTTAATTGCTCCTGATACTGTGCCGCAATGGTTTCGTATTTTGTTAATGCATCTGAATAATCCGGAATCAATTCAAAGACTTCATTAAAATTTACAAACGCCAATTTTATCTCCTGCGAAAATGCTCCCATCGGTAGAAGCACTAACAATAATACAACAAATTTCTTCATTTTTCAATGTTTTTTAATAAATATTACAACTAACTACTTTATTATGATTATTTAAAAAGTTTGCAAATGTACGCAATTATTTTGAATAACCTAATTTTACAAGCACTTCATTGCTTATATCAATTTTAGGTGAAGCAAAAATAATACTCATTGCCGAAGCCCGGTCAACCACCACATCGAAACCTTTATCTGTGGCGATATCTTTCACCGCATTATAGATTTCATCCTGAATAGGTTTCATCAGGTTGGAACGTTTCTGAAACAATTCGCCGTCTGAGCCGAAATATTGCCGTTTCAACTCCATAGCTTCCTGTTCTTTAAGCAAGATGGCTTCTTCGCGTTTCGATTTCATTTCGGCCGAGAGAAATACCAGGTCAGCCTGAAAACTTTTATACATATTTTGAGCTTCCTGTTGAAGTGCATCAATCTCGTTTTGCCATTTTTTCGATAATTGTGACAACTGTTCATTGGTCATCTCGTATGCGGGTATATTGCTTAAAATATACTCCATATCTATCAGGGCAAATTTTTGAGCCATCGTTGTTATCGTACACAACATGACCATCGCTACCAATAAAAAACTTTTTCTTTTCATCGCTTATATATTTTTGTTTACATTTTCTTTGACTTCCAATACAATCTTGAGGTTTATTGTTGTTTTTATATTTTATGTAATATTAACAAAAAAGAAGATTTGATAATCATTTTTCGATTGGGGCGTAAGCATTTCGCCCCTACATTTTCTCAATTTTAAATTCTTAATTCTTAATTCTTAATTAACTAAAACTCCTGTCCTAAAATGAAATGGAAATTACTTCCTCCCCTTTTGCCTCCTAACGGTGTATCGAATCCATACCCCCAGTCAATCCCCATCATGCCTATCATTGGCAGGAAAATACGCACTCCTACGCCGGCAGAGCGTTTCATATCGAACGGATCAAAGTTTTTGATCGTACTCCATGCATTACCTGCTTCAATAAAGGCTAATCCGTAGATTGTGGATGACGGTTCAAGAATAAACGGATATCGAAGTTCCATTGTCATACGCGAATACGCATAACCGTACTGTACAAGATAATTTTGACTACCCGACAACGATCCGTTTTCATATCCTCTCAATCCGATAATATCTACAGCATAATAACTAGTATATCCCGTCATGCCGTCACCTCCCACTTGAAATGTTTCGAAAGGAGTGATTTTGTGTTTGTTATAATAACCGAGAAAACCATATTCAACCCGTGACATTAATACCGGAGTACGTTTAGGCCCATTGTTTTGGGGCAATGGCAGTAAAGGGAAGAATACTTTTCCCGAAAATTTCCATTTATGATATTCAATCAATTTATTGATTTCAGCTCTGTCGGTCATCTTCGAATAATCCTTCCCGTCAAACAATGAATAGGGAGGAGTAACAGATAATGATGCTAAGAATTGAGAGCCAAAACGTGTATAAAGAGGGTTATCCATTGAATTTCGTTGCAATGTTAGGTCTAAGCTGAATTTATTACACGAACCGTCGCTGATAATAAAATAGCCTGACCAGTTTTTCATTCTGTACAGTTGATAATTGAATGAAGCGGTAAACTGGAAATAATCATCAGGCCAATACAGTCGTTTTCCGTATCCGATAGAGGCGCCGATCATTTGCATATACTTACTGGGGTCGTAGGCGCTTTCATAGATACCCTCAAACAGTCCGCTGTTATACCCACCATACCCACCATACCCACCATATCCGCCATATCCATATCCACTGCCATAACCATATGGATAACCATACCCGCCATACCCATAACCGGAATATTGAGACATTTGTTGATTCAGCCAGTTTTGATTCATACCAGTATATTTGGCATAAAATATGCTAGCCGAAAACATATTCGGCCGTTTGCCTCCAAACCATGGATCCAGATACGAAATACTGTAAGACTGATAGTTCTGAGCACTGGCCTGCCCGCTGATCGTAAATGTCTGTCCTTCGCCCTGAGGAATAATTCCTCTGTATGTGCCTGGGTGGAAAAGGTTTTTCATCGAAAAGTTGGTAAATTTCAAACTCAGTTTTCCAATGACACCGGTTTGTCCCCAGCCGGCTGAGACTTCTACCTGGTCGTTGGCTTTTGAAACTAAATTGTAGCGGATATCCACAGTTCCGTTTTCCATATTAGGAATAGGTTCCGGATTCATATTTTCAGGGTCGAAATGTCCCATCTGCGCTATTTCGCGCGCCGATCGTATCAAGTCATCCTTACTGAACAGTTGGCCGGGTTTTGTACGCAATTCGCGTCGCACAATATCTTCGTACAAACGGTCGTTTCCGTTGATAATGATTTTGTTAATAGTAGCTTGCGGCCCTTCCTGGATTCGAATTTCCAAAGAGATGGAATCGTTTTGCACATCTACTTCAATCGGATCGGCGCCAAAGAATAAATAGCCGTTATTGTAATAAATATTAGCTACGGCATCATCGTCAGTATTCAAACGGTCCATCAGTTTTTTTGTATTATATACATCGCCTGCTTTGATATTCAGTACTCTTTCCAACAAATCGGAAGGATATTTTGTGTTTCCGACAAACTGGATATCTTTAAAATAGTACTTTTGGCCTTCTTCAACTTTCAGAAATATACTCACATATTTATCATTCACATTCTCAACGCTGTCTGAAAGAATAATGGCATCGCGAAATCCATATTCATTGTATTTATTAATCAGGTTTTTCTTATCGTTTTCATATTCTTCGGATGTAAACTTCTTTGTACTGAATAATTTCAAGACACTGAGCCTGAATCTTCTTGAAAGGTCGAATTTTTCGTTTGTCTTTTTCATCGCCTTTTTAAGGACAAAATCCGACAATTCTTCATTTCCATCAATCATGATTTCATGAATCTTTGTCTTTTGATTCTTGTCAATATTGATGTCCACAATCATCTCGCCCTCTTTCGAAAGGTCGTCTTTCTGAATAATATTCACATCTACGTTTTTAAAACCTTTCTGGTCGAAATATTTTTTTATATAGGTTACTGCACGATCGGAAGTATTGGTAGTAAGCGTACTTCCCGGTTTGAGTCCCAACCGGTTCTGCAATTCTTCACGTTCGGTTTTCTTTATTCCGTTGAAATTGATAATTGAGATACGGGGACGTTGTGTAAGTTGAATTTCCAACCATATTTGGTTGTCTTTGATCCTGGTTGCCACAATCTTTACATTCGAAAAAAGACCATGTCTCCAGTATCGCTTCATCGCATCTGTAGTTTCTTCTCCATATGGAGCTTCAATGACATCTCCAATAGATAAGCCGGAAATACCCACTAATGTAAAATCTTCATAATTACTTGGACCCGACATTTTTACTTTGATGTCTGCAATTGTATATTTTTTGCGATTCGTACTATACGAAAAATCAGGAATCTCCTCCGGCGGAATAATTTCAGCCGCTTGAATGGTATCCGTCATTTGGGTGACTTCTTCTTTCGGGATAATTGAATTATCAACTCGAATCGCATCATTTTGTGCATATCCCTTTAAAACAAACAGACCTGTGAAGGCTAAAAACAAGCGTATTTTTTTATTCATACACAATTTGTTTATCAAATAATTGTTCACTCGTTTTACCGAAACGCCTCTCACGTTGTTGATAATACAAGATCGCTTTATACAATTCATCTTCTCTGAAATCCGGCCAGTATAAATCCGTAAAATATAATTCTGAATATGATAATTGCCATAACAGGAAATTACTGATTCTTTTTTCGCCACCCGTACGTATGAGTAAGTCAGGGTCGGGGATGTCGTGTGTAGTCAGATATTGTGCAAACAATTCTTCCGTAATGTCTTTATTTGTCAACCTGCCTTCTTTCACATCACTGACTATATGCTTTACAGCATTTATCAATTCCCATCGGGATGAATAACTTAATGCAAGGATTAATGTAGTTCCTGTATTACCAGCAGTAAGATGGATACAATCCTGTAAAGTCTGCCGAACCTTTTCTTCCAGCCGTCCTAACTCGCCGATTGCCAGCAAACGGATATTATTTTTCATCAAATCCGGGGTTTCTTTGTGGATTGATGTGACAAGCAGCGACATCAAAGTCTGTATTTCGTCTGCAGGACGGTTCCAGTTTTCGGTCGAAAAAGTATAGACGGTCAGAAATTTCAGTTCAATCGTTGCAGCAGCTTCTACTACTTTACGAACCGCAATAGCTCCTTCCTGATGACCCACACAACGATCCTGTCCTCTGGCTTTAGCCCAGCGGCCGTTTCCATCCATAATGATTGCCACATGATGCGGCAATTTCGTTTTGTCTATCTGTTCAATCAATGACATCTCTCTTTTTAATAGGGGGTGGGCAGACCTCACCCCTATTATATTTTAATGAGCGGGTAAATCCCGCCCCTACAATTCTAATATATTGACGCATTGTTACAATGGCAATTTCGAAAACCAAAATCGTATGTAACCGAAATCATCAATAACGAATACCAATCTTTATTTTTAAAGATACTCCCTCCGATTCCGTAGGGATCATCCAAAATACGATTACTATTGTCAGTAACCTCCAAATCATCCCGGAATAATTTGCGAAATGTAAATTCACCTCCCACATTTATCCGGTTTTTCAGTTTATACTTGACGCCCACACCAACCGGGACATTCGGACTAATAAAAGTGTTTCCTCCTCCCGGAGCTACCGTCACTCCTAATCCGATCAGCATATAAGGTGTAAACCGTTTCGTATTTAAATAGGCAAATTTATCACTGTACGGGAAAAAATTGAACTCAAACTGTCCGCCAATCTCAAATAAATTCCGGTTGAATGACGCTTGTGCATTGTCAGGGAATACATTATTAAGCCCTTTGGTACTGCCTGATATGCCTGCCCATAACAAATCGCCCTTGATAGCCACTCTGAAGTTGGCATTATAGCGAAACACAATACCTGCTCCAGGATTCATCTGCTTGAATATAGTGGTTTTGTTGACGTCACCCATATAAAATGAACTCCCCGCCAAACCACCAATCTCAAATTTGTATTCCGGTGCAATAACCTGACTTTGAGCCTGTATGAACAATAATGTATGACTCAACACAAAGATGATAAACCATCGTTGGATAAAAACCGAAGACATCACGTTTTGTTTTTTTTATTCACACTATTTATTTTAACGTGAAAAACCGCACAAAATTATATCTCCTTCAAACTTAGTCTTTGAATCCCAACCGGTTTATTCGTCCACTCCACAATTCATCCAAAATATTTGCACTATTATTTTCTTTTCCTCCGAAAAGATGTAAAAAATTATCTTTGTCAACAATCACGGAAGCATAACCTCGCGCCTTGAATGATTCAGGAAAATACATCAGTGAATCCGTTAGGTTCCATGTAATTCCTCTGTCTTTCGAATAATAAATTTCTTTATTTGCTGTATTTGAAGCATTGATTCCGCCTATCAGAAACATTTTATCATCGTAGTGTGTCAACATGACGCCTTCGCGCCTATCAAAAGAGGTAAATCGCTCATCAGTCGAACATACCCAATATAAGCCGTTCATGGTTTCCCAAACGGCATTAGATAATCTGCCATTTCTGTCTTTTCCTGCTGCAACAACCAGATGCCAGTAAAAAGCAGTTTCATAAGTAGTGTTTCCAAATCCGGAAACAGGAAAAAGTTCAGGCGTCATTGCTCCTTTCTCCCATTTATTTTCAGTATTCATCGCTGCAAAATAAAAATTGTTATCTTCCTGAATAACAGCGGATAATACAGATTCACTTCGTACGATGTCATTACTATTCTTCACACCCAACAAGGTTTTTACAACAGGAGCGGCTTCCATTATTCTCCAATCCGATTTGTTGGTAGAATATAGCAAGGTACCGTCGGATGAAGGAAGATACAAAACTCCATCAAATTCGGTCATTTGAGCAAGTAAATATGTTTTTCCGCTTAGTCCGGTCAACGGCGCCGGTGTCCACGTCTTTTTATCTACTACCGGTGTGCGATATAGTTCATATCCGCTTGAAGATCGCACATACATCCAAAAATAATTTTCTTGTTCAATGACTTTTTGTTCTTGTATAGCTTTACCCAATAGCCTGTTGGAAAACCAATTCCATGCCATGGAATCCGGAATTTGTTGATGGATGTTTAGTTGCGCAAAATATCTTTTCATGTATTTTTTATCTTGCGAAAACACATCGAAACGCACAAAATCTCTGAAATCTAATGAGTCTGTTGTATTCCATGCAGCAGAATCTCCTATCGCAGACTGTAATACCTCAACGGCTGAAGGGAGTTCTTCAAAATCAATTTTGCAAATGACTTTCCAATTCAATTCTGTACCGTATGGCATTGAATCTTTGTTATATATCAGACCGTTCACCTGATCAATGGTAAATTTCACATTTTCCAGTACCGGCACCGAATCGCTTTGTAACGAGAAAGAACGTATAAGACAATTCGACTGATACCATTTATCATAATGGTCATCTATGCCCAGACAGGAAGACAAAATCAAAACTCCACATCCAAGAATCCATAACGGCCAATTATTCTTTTTCATTCGCACAATTTTTGTAACAAGTCCACAAAAGTAGAAACATTTTTGATTTATCCTCCAAACTCAACCAAGATTTAAGTATTTTTAGCGTCTTTTATATTTTTATTTACAAAAATACACACATACGATTGTTTGATTTTCATTTTGAAGAGACTCATCGGAGAAACAGATATTTTTATGAAAATCAGCAATTTCGACTGGATTATCAACCGGACATTTCACACCAAATCCCAATTTTTGGGGTGAAGTTTCGATCTGCAGCTCATCCCATAACCCTGAATCCAAAAAATGTGTGTGTAAAAAGGTTCCTCCTTCAACAAGCAGAGAGTAAATTTTCCGTACATACAAAGCTTGTAAGACCTGAGGAATGACCTCCCCCGAAAAATCAATTGGTATATATTCCACACCTCCTCCACTTCGTAATTGGCTGCCGTCAAACGTTGATTCGTAATTCGTAATTCGTAATAAATTATTGTTTCCCGTCTTGCCGGATTTGCAATCCGGCAATTGTTGCCGGCTTTGTTCGGCATAACGTCCCGCTACATCGTTCTCTGTAAAAACTAAAGTTGGCGCCGCCCCATCAAACAAACGATACGACAGGGGGATTCGCAACGTACGGTCAAGTAAAACCCGAACAGGTGATTTGCCAACCCAGTGACGAACCGTCAAGGACGGATTGTCCAACTGTGCCGTATTCGTGCCGATCATAATGGCCGAAACCTCTGAACGCAAACGATGTACATAACGGCAAGAGGCAGGATTAGATAACTGAACAGGTTTTTCGGAAACATCTTTTCGTATGCGGTCTATATATCCGTCCCGGCTTTGCGCCCATTTTAAAATCACGTATGGCCGTTGCTTTGTGTGCGCAGTCATAAAATAACGGTTTAAAAAAACAGCCTCTTTTTTCATTACATCCGTAACAACTTTTATGCCGGCATCGCATAATCGTTTGATTCCCATTCCTGCCACTTCGGGAAAAGGGTCTAAACAGCCGACAACAACGCGTGGTATTTGTTTTCGGATGATTAACTCGGTACAGGGAGGCGTTTGTCCATGATGTGTGCATGGTTCAAGATTCACATACAGTGTCGAATCGCGCAACAGCGTTTCATCCCTTACTGCCTGAATGGCATTTACTTCGGCATGGGATCCTCCATAATGCAGATGAAAACCTTCACCGATAATTTGTCCTTTATGCACAATAACTGCACCTACCATCGGATTCGGAGCGACCAACGCTCTGCCCGATTGGGCTAATTCTAAACAGCGCAGCATATATTTTTCCTCTACCTGCATGTTGTATTCCGGACGTTTTTGTATCTTTGTATCCTGATCATTTTATGAACGAAATAATTACCTATATTCGGAAATCGTTAGAGCCGCTATATCCTCCCGAAGAAATTTGCAGTCTTACAAAATGGATATTTGAAAAGGTATGCAATCTCTCGCGAAATCAGCAAATATTGCGCAAAGATATACAATTATCTAATGCGCAAAGCGATTCTATCCAATCGATTGTCCGGCGATTGCAAAATTGGGAGCCTATACAATATATTTTCGGTGAAACGGAGTTTCTGGGGCTTACTTTTGAAGTAAGCCCTGCAGTTATGATTCCACGACCCGAAACGGAAGAATTGGTGCATCGGATAATGAATGACTTTAAGGTCGTTAAAGACTTTAATGATCTTAATGTCCTTACTAATTCCCCAATAAACATTTTAGACATCGCTACCGGAAGCGGTTGCATCGCCATTACACTTGCCAAAAACCTGTTGGAATCCAACGTATATGCGCTTGATATCTCGGACGATGCCCTGCAAATAGCACGGCGCAATGCGCAACAAAATAGTGTTTCAGTTCGATTTTTCCAAGCCGACATCCTCTCCGCCAATATGCAACATGACACTTCACTTCCTCATTTTGATATGATTGTGAGCAATCCGCCTTATGTGTTAAACAGCGAAAAGCCGAATATGAAACCCAATGTGCTTAATTACGAACCCCATAGTGCTTTGTTTGTACCGGACGATGATCCGATTCTTTTTTACCGCCATATTGCTGACTTTGCATTAACGAAATTGACAACAAACGGTATATTGTATTTTGAAATCAACCCTTTGTACAGTGAAATGATTGTCACTATGTTAAGCCAAAATGGATTCCATGATATTAAGATATATAACGATTTGTCAGATAAAGAAAGATTTATAAAAGCAAGTAAATGAAACAACTCAACGAACAGGAAATTTTACATATAGCTGCTTCATATAGCTCTCAGGCTGAACGATGTATCTATGATGTGCGAAAAAAAATCACTTCGGTAGGAGGTTCTTCCAAAACAGCAGAGCGGATTATCGCTCATCTGATCAAAGAAAAATTTATTAATGAAACGCGTTACTGCCGGAGTTTCGTCAATGATAAATTCCGCTTCAATCGTTGGGGACGCATCAAAATCGCTTATGAACTACGGAGTAAAAACATTGATGATAAACTTATAAACGAAGCAATATCAAACATAAACGAAGATGAATACGAATCGGCTTTATTTGCTTTACTGAAAGATAAAAAAAAAACTGTCAAAGGACAAACCGAACAGGATATTTTTGCCAAACTCTACCGTTTTGCCGTTAGTAGAGGGTTTGAAAGTAATTTGACAGTACAACAACTGAAAAAACTCTTATAAAAACACTAAAAATCTATTATATACAAATTACTAAAAATAAAATATTTCAATAATTCGTAATTTTTAATTTTTAATTCGTAATTATTATGATGTGGACATGGATTAATAACTTCCTGCAGATGTTCTATCCCCGTCTCTGTCTTTTCTGTGATAAACGTTTGACAGAGAGTGAACAATACCTGTGTCTGCATTGTTATTGCGAATTGCCACGCACACAATATCATAGACGAACAGACAATCCTGTATTGAAATTGTTTACCGGTTTTTTCCACATCAATGAAATAGCCGCTTTTTTATTTTTTGAAAGGGAAGGGAAAGTACAAAAACTTGTTCATTCATTTAAATACTTTGGAAACAAACAATTAGCAAAGTATCTGGGAAAAATTGCGGCGCTCGACATGAAAAATGACAGATTATACAGAACTGTTGATCTGCTTGTTCCCGTACCTCTGCATCCGAAAAAAGAAAGGAAACGAGGTTATAATCAGGCCGAATGGATTGCCAAAGGAGTTGAGCAGGTGTATCCGTGTCCGATCAGAACAGATGTGATATACAGAAAGATTGATACGATTACCCAAACCCGTAAAACGGTTTATGAGCGCAATCTGAATGTAGAAGAAATTTTTGCTTTAAAAACGACGGATTCCCTTGAAGGGAAACATATTTTGTTGATTGACGATGTAATTACCACCGGCGCCACTTTACGCGCCTGTATCAAAACCTTAAGGGCTATCCCCGACATTCGTATCAGTATCTTTTCTCTGACCACAGTACAAGTTTGGTAGATAATTAATTCTTATCTTTACCCCCCAAATTGAACAAACATTGTGTATGAACAAGATTATTTTCCCTGCTGAATGGCATCCGCAAAGCGCCGTACAACTCACATGGCCACACCTTTCAACTGATTGGGCTTCCATATTTGACGAGGTAATACCCTGCTTTGTGGAGATTGCCAAAGAAATTATCAAGCGCGAAACACTGTTGATTGTTTGCAGGGATAAAGAGGAGGTAAGACGTCAATTGGGAAAGGTGGACGATAGCCGTATCATTTTCAGGGAAATACCTTTAAACGATACTTGGTCGCGCGATCATGGGGGAATTACCGTTTTCGAAGACGGCCAACCTAAAGTACTCGATTTTGTATTCAACGGTTGGGGAATGAAATTCGCTGCCAACTACGATAACCTGATTACCCGCCGTCTTTTCCAAAGCAATACATTTGCCGGCAATGTGGAAGTCATCAATATGCAACCTTTTGTGCTCGAAGGTGGAAGCATCGAATCCGACGGCAAAGGCACAATCCTTTCAACAATTGAATGTTTGGGTTCGGCCAACCGGAACGAATACCTGAATCAGGAACAGTTGGAATACCATCTCAAAGGTATGTTGGGAGCAGAGCGATTCCTGTGGTTCGAAAACGGATACCTTGCCGGCGATGATACCGACAGCCATATTGATACATTAGCCCGTTTTTGCGACGAAAATACAATTGCTTATGTACAATGCGAAGACGTTGAAGACGAGCACTTTGAAGAATTGAAAGCAATGGAGGAAGAGTTGCAGGCTTTCCGTACAGTAACCGGTCGGCCATACCGGCTGATACCGCTACCAATGGCCGATGAGGTAGTATGGAACGGCGAACGATTGCCTGCCACGTATGCAAATTTTCTGATTATCAATGGCGCTGTTTTGATGCCGTTCTATCAAAGCGACAAAGACGAAACGGCGCGTAAAATCCTCCAAAAAGTATTCCCCGACAGAGAAATAGTCGGCATCAACTGCCTTCCGCTTATCAAACAACATGGTTCTTTACATTGTGTGGCTATGCAGTATCCGGAAGGAGCGATAAAGAATTAAAAATTAAGAATTAAAAATTAAGAATCTATCTTTGTAAAAAATAAAAATTACAGTAGGGGTATTGCGTGGAAGCGGTCAAAAAGTGCAGTATTGTATCACTGCAATAGAAAACGACTATTAAACCCGCAACGATTCA
>JGI24705J35276_12238176_pt1 | contig 16902 bp, 9 predicted proteins | sample TergutNt197P4_FD_35276 | JGI IMG/M metagenome (IMG submission 35276) | reverse complement strand
AACTTATTCATAATTGCTTTTTCTGCATTGTCTTTGTCGTTCGCCGTTGATTCGTAATTAGTAATTCGTAATTTGTAATTGCCGTTAAAAGGGGTTTCATGTGACACAAAAAATAAAATCACTATTCTTTTTAACATCTGTTGTTTTGTTAACAGGTCTGCTTTTTTTCGGGCAGTCTTATGCGCAAAGCGGCAGTAAAATAACGCCCAGGCTGCTTGAATTGTCCCGGCAAAAATTCAAAGGGGCTTCGGCGGCGCCTGTTTACGGAGAAAATCCTAAAGTTGACGTTTTATTTACCGCGGCGACTAATACCGACGCGGTTGATTTTTCTTTTTTTCATGAAAGAAAAATAGAATATCAAAAATCAAAACATTATATAGAAGCATCTATAGACGCCGCGTTAATTCCCGAATTAGACAAAATCGGCGGTATCGCGAAGATAGACGCCGCAGACAGTGTCGACGGTATCAGGGGGATATATATTTCCATACAAGCAGCTCCTGTCGCGGCTTTAAGTTATACGCTTATAAATGCCGTCGATTACAACAATAACGGAATTAAAGGCGCCGGCGTAAAGATAGCAGTTTTAGATACACAATATGACGGTTACCAAACCAGAGTGTCAAGCAGCGTTATCTCGGTTGATTTTACGAAACCGGGAAATCCTCCTATTGATAATTCCGGAACAGGAGGAACTCATGGAACCGTGTGCGCAGGTATAGCTTATGATATTGTTCCCGAAGCGCAAATGTATCTTGCAAGGATAAGTTACAGTGTTGTCAGTATGGAGAATGCATATGAATGGTGTTTTAATAACGGAGTAAGAATTATCAATTTTGCCTTAAATACGCCTCAAGAAATTAACGAGATAATAAATAGATATACGGATAAAGGTATTTTAACTGTAGTTGCCGCAGGAAATTACGGTCCCGGACCAAACACTCTGTTTACTCCGGCTATGCTGGAAAAAGTATTGACTGTCGGCGCGATAGATATTGCTAATCCCGCTAACTGGGATAACGGTATAGTTGCAAATACGAGCTCGCGCGGGCCCGGAGAAAACGGGTGTATTAAACCTGACATTTTAGCTCCTTCATCAGGCGGTCCGACATCTTGGGCAACTCCTCATGTAGTGGGAGCCGCGGCTATATTGCTTTCAGTGGCGGATAAAAGGGTATGTGACACGCCCGCAAAGCTAAAAGCTCTTGTTCTTTCTTTCGCGAGGCGAATCGGGACTGCTCCCGATAACAATTACGGATCCGGCAAGCTTGTTTTACCTAACTATATTGATTTTATAACGGTGAAAACATTCAATGATGTAAAATATTATCCGAACCCGATACAGCCGTCGAAAGGTCCGAATTACTCAAAGATGAATTTTTCGAATATGCCCGCTGGTACGCGTATAAAAATATACACAATGCTGGGGCAGACTGTAAGAGATTTAGAAGCAGATGCAAGCGGAATGGCAGTATGGGACGGAAAAAATAATGCCGGTGAAAAAGCAGCCAGCGGAGTGTATATAGTATACATGGAAGACGGTAACGGAAATAAAAAGAGAATAAAAATAGCGGTAGAGAGATGATAAAGGCGGAAGCTCAGAAGTTTGGCGGTTCAGCAGCTCGGCAACGGCAAAAAACAAAGACAAAGTGACCGGAGCTTCTCCGGGCTTCTGAGCTTCTAAAAAAAAGTTCTTCCGAACCGAAAAATTGGCCGCTATAGAAAGAACGGTTAGGGCAGGGTGTGTTAGACAATCAGTAAAAAGCGGTCAGCCTCCCGCAAGAAGTGATTTTTTGCGGGAGGTTTGTTATTGACAAATAATAAAATTATTCATATACTTATTATGCACCTTAAAAAGTGCAATTTTGCATAAATTAGCACTGTGAAAAATGCATAATACGGGAGTTTTAAATGGAAGATTTAATTCAATCGTATAAAAGATTGTTGTCGCTTACAGACGCGTCTTTTGTCCGCTATCTGCACGGCAAAATTGACTGGGACGCAAGAATGATAGGCATTGTCGGCGCGCGCGGCGTAGGCAAAACCACGCTTTTGCTGCAGCATATAAAACTGCATTCGGCTATTGAAAAAACCGTTTATATAGATGCCGGCGACATTTATTTCGCGGAAAACAGGCTTTTTGATTTTGCCGACGCATTTTATAAAAACGGAGGAAAATATCTTTTTATAGACGAAATTCATAAATACGCGGACTGGTCTAAAGAACTAAAAATGTGCTACGACTATTTTCCGGATATGCAAATTGTTTTTACAGGCTCGTCTATTTTAGATATTTATAAAGGCGGCGCGGATTTATCCCGCAGGGCGCTGTCATATTTTATGGCGGGTTTGTCTTTTAGAGAGTATCTTGTTATAGCGGAAAAACTTAAAGTCAACTCATTTACGTTAAACGACATTTTGTCTAACAAAGCAAGCATTCCCGTTAAACATCCGCTGCCGCTCTATAAAAAATATCTGCAAAAAGGATATTATCCGTTTTTTTATGAAGCAAGCTATGAACAGAAACTGCAAAACGTAATAAATCAAACGCTCGAAAACGATATTCCGTTATTTGCAAATATGAACGCGGCGACTTCCCGCAAATTAAAACAGCTTTTATATATTATTTCGCAAAGCGTTCCGTTTAAGCCTAATATCAATAAAATCGCCGAAAGTATCGGAGCCGGCAGAAATCAAATTCCGGGGTATTTGCGTTATATGGCACAATCCGGATTGATAATGTTATTGCAGGATGAAATTAAACATGTCGGTTCTTTGGCAAAAACAGAAAAAATTTATTTGCAAAACACAAATCTTATTTATGCGCTTGCAAAAGACAGTGCGGATGTCGGTAATTTAAGAGAAACTTTTTTTATAAACCAAATGTCTATAAACCATAAAGTACTGCCGTCTAAAAAAGCGGATTTTAGAATCGGCAAATATACTTTTGAAGTCGGCGGCAAAAATAAAACGCAAGAACAAATCAGCGGGGTCAAAAACTCTTTTATAGTTAAAGATGATATAGAATTCGGACATCAAAACACTATTCCATTATGGTCATTCGGGTTAAATTATTAAACGCAAGTCCGTAAATCCGTTGTCAGGAGGAATTGACCGCTTTGACCAGAAGTTGGAATGTGGAAAGAAGACAAAAGACAGAAGCTTAGAAGTTCGGAAGATTGGCAGCTTGGCAACGGTGAGAACGGCAAAAGATGGGATGCAGGGTGAACAACGGCAAGAACAAAACGACCATAGCTCCTCTCAGCATTTCTGCCTCCCTGCCTCTTATCTTCTTACACAGCTTCAAACGAAAAAACCGTGAAAACAAAAAGTTCTGCAGAGCCGTCTTTCCAGCTGTTTTGCGAAATTCCCGCTTTTTGCAGGCAAAGCTCGTTCATAAAATCTTCTTTATTGTCAAAATGTTCCCACACCTGCGGCAGAAAAAGCCCGCTTCGGCCGTTTTTTTGTATAAGAACGCCGTGTTTATTTTGAATTATTTCATCCGGATTTTTAATTTTTACCATCGGCGAAAGTACTGAAATTTCTATTTTGGTTTTTGGAAGTTCTCCAAGCGTTAAAGGGGAAAATCTGGAATCGTTAAAAGCGGCGGATAATGCCATTCTTATAACGGCTTTATATAAAGGATACTCCGGTTCGATTGTGCCTATGCATCCGCGCAGGTTTCCGTTTTGCGTCAGCGTCACAAAAACTGCCGCTGGCTGAATAAGCTCATCATTGCCGTCTATCGTAAAATCAATTACTTTGCGGTTTTTAAGGTATTCTTCTATCGCTTTTCTTGCAAGCGAGAGCAGTTCTTTTTGCGACTGCGCTGATATTGAAAAGTCAGGGTTGTTTACCATAAAAATTTTTGAGGATCAATTGTTTTGTCGCCTTTTTTAACCGTAAAATGAAGATGCGGGCCGGTTGATCTTCCCGTAGATCCGACCTTTCCTATAAGCTGTCCCGATTTTACTTTTTGTCCGAGTTTAACGGCTATGGACGATAAATGCCCGTAATGCGTTATGTATCCGTTTTGATGGTCTATAAATACAGCTGTTCCGTAATGCCCTGCGTCTGTGCTTGCAAAAACTACAACGCCGGAAGCTGCAGCGGCAACTGCCGTGCCCATCGGAGCTGCAATATCCATTCCTCCGTGTTTGCTTACAACTCCGGTTACCGGATTTTTTCTTCTCAGACTGTAAGAACTCGAAATTCTGCCGCCGATGCTTAACGGCCAGTTAAAAAGTTCGCGAAGAGCGTATTTTTCCTGCATATCGTCATTCATCAAATCAACGGCCGGCCTTTTGCCGGGTATAAAAATATACTCGCCGGGATTAAGTTCGGTTACGGCGAAATTCGTGATTTGCAGAGTTTTCGCGTCAATATCATATTTTTCGGCAATTTTCTCCCAAGAGTCGTCTTTTTGCACCGGATGCAGAGTACCGCCGGAGGAAGGTATGAGAATTTTTTGTCCGATATAAACGTCATATGTTTTAAGCTGCGGATTATTGCCGATTATTGTGTGCACCGTGTATCCGTAAGGTTTTGCTATTTTCCAGAGATTATCTTTGCTTTTTATCGTGTATATTGAAAACTGCGTTCCTTTGACGCGGTAATTTAAAAATGTTTTTCTTGCTTCAACGTCATTCAAAAGCGTTTCAGCGGGAAAAACCGGCAGCGGCAATACGGCCGGCACAGCAGCAAGCGTCGCGGCCGCGGTTTTTTGCACCCAAATCTGCGCCGCAATCAAAGCCGCGAATATGAACGCGAAAAAAACAGCCCAGCGGATAATAAGCCTTATGATAAAATCCGCTTTTACGGCAGCTTTTGTTATTTCGGCATTTGTGTTTTCCATAATTTGATATTCTAATAAAAAGCGCGCGATTTTTAAAGAGCTAATTTGCGCTTTGCGCAAATTGGAAGCTGAGAAGTTGGGAGGCTGAGAAGCTGAGCAACGGCGAGAACGGCAGAAGCCGGGAAGTTGGGAAGCTGAGAAGTTGAGCAAAGACAACGACTTAAACGACCACAGCTCCTCTCAGCCTCCCAGCTTCCCAGCTTCTCAGCTTCCTCTTGTAAATAAAACCCAATAATCATATCATATAAGCATTATGAAAATTTCGAAAATTTTGTCGGACGTTTACCGGAACGTTGAAAGCAAAAAGTATTTTTTTCTTATTGCCGCTTTTTCAATACTTTTGAATTGGGCCGGCAATACGTTTGTGTACGAAAACAGCTATAAATTTCTGTATTTCGATATGCTCGGAACGTTTGTGGCCGCCATAGTTTTGGGAAGCGTGTGGGGAGTGCTTGTCGCTTTTTCAACCGCTATTTTACTTTCAGGCATCACGTCGCCGCATTTTATTTATCTTGCCGTCATAAACGTTTCCGGAGCGCTTTACTGGGGTTTTTTAAGCGAAAGCGGCATGCTTGACGTTTTGAAAACGTCAAATCACAGCCTGAAAACAAACCTTAAAACAAATTTTATGTCGGCGGTAAAATTTGTCCTTTTTGCCGGCATAGGAGCCGGGCTTTTAACAGCCGTGTTTTCATCCGTGGTTAGGGGTTTTATTTTTCAGGATTTAGCTTTTGACAGGCCGTATTCGATATATTTTTCACAATTGTTCCGCGAAGTGTTCGGCGTTATTGATACAGGCAGAACAGGCCTTTTTACGAATTATGTGGCGGACACTTTTATAGAAATTCCCGATAAGGTTCTTACGGCCTTTTTCGGGGTAGCCATATGTCTGACGATATTTAAGTTTAATATTAAAACCATGACAAGCGCTTACAGCGAAAAAATAGAAAATCTGAAAATTCCGTGGCATAAAATAATGCTGCAAAACCTCGGCGGGGTTGAAATAACGCTTTTTATCGCGCTCGGGGGAGTGTATCTTTTTAAAATTAAAGAAACTTCGCTGCAGATTTTTACGGGCGTCATGGAGAATATATCAATATATTCTCTCAGGGATTATGTTTTTCTTGAGATGATAATACTGCCGCTGGCGATAATTATATTTTTGATAGTCCTGAAAATATTTTTTCAAAAAGGCGAAAACGGCGATATTATTAATGCCGACCTCAGTATTAAAGATAATTTTTATATAAAAAGCATGGATGCCGGCGTAAAGTATTTTCTCGCCGACGCTTTTTTGCTTTCGATCGCCGTGTCCGCCGTATATATGTTCATTCTCGTTAAAATCACCGGCGTAACGCCCGTCGCTTATTACAAATCGTTTCCGGACAGCAAAGCCAGCCCGGAAACGCTTGTGTGGCTGTTTATAATGCTTATAATATTTATTCTTATTGACCGCAAAAACAACAGAAGCACCGAAATGCTGACTTTAAACGACGAACTTATAAAAAAACAGGCGGTTGAACGGATATCCGAATCTTTTGACGCGCAAAGGCAGAAACTGCAGATGCTGGAGCTAAGCTGGTCCGACAGCACGATAGAATTTTTAAGAAGTGCGCGCCACGACCTGATAAACCAGCTGGAAAAATCAAAAACCGGCATGGACGAACTGCTGATAGAGGTTTACGATAATGTCGTAAAACCTTACAGCAACTCCATTTTGGAAAGCCAAAAAGCAATGCGCGCTTACGTCGAAGAAATTACAAGCGGAAAACTTAGCGACTATTCCTTGGAAGATATACAAAAAACGATTGCCCAAATAGTAGAAGAAGCGGAACGCAAAACGGCTTCGTACATAAATTTTGAGTTTAAAAAAATTGCCGAAACAAAAGGCAGGTACTGCAGGATAAACAAGCTGTTTTTTACGGCTTTAAATAATATTTTGGACAATTCGGTGTACGCTTTGCAGAAAAAAGTTTTAACTCCGAATTTTAAAGCCGTTTTGGGCGTTAAACTTTCAATTGAAGAAGATAAACTGTCTGTTTTTGTTTATGATAATGCCGGCGGGCTCACAAAAGATAAAATCACTAAGATATATAAAGTTTCCATAGAAAGCTCCAAGGGAAACAGAATGGGCGAAGGAACCATGATAGCGCGTAACTTTATCGCGGTTTTAGACGGCTATATAACAGTGCATAATATAAGGCTTGCCGGCGAAAACGGGCTTGAAACCGGAATACACGTGCCGATTTATTATAAATAATAGTGAATAGTTAGTAGTGAGTAGTTAGTAGTAGTTTAATTTCGGTGAAACCGAAATCTATTAATAGGTTTTCGCTTTGCGAAAACACCAAAACTACTCACTACTAACTATTCTCTGTAGTAAAAAGGAGATTTTATGTCCGACAATAAAAAAATAATCGCTTTAGCGGATGATGATTCCGGGATACGTTCTTCACTTGAAAGGACTATATTAAAACATTTTAAAGATATGGAAATTTTACAGTTTTCAAACACTATAGAAATAAAAAAATATCTTTTGAATAATCCCCAAAAACTTGATTTGCTTATTCTGGATATTCATTTTGGCCTTGGAGAAACAGGTCTTGATATTTTGCCGGATATAAAAAAATACGCTCCCGGACTGCCTGTTATTCTTTTAAGCGCCATGGAGAAAACATATGGGACAGCCGTGACCGAATCTGCAGGCGAATATATAATAGACTTTATGTCAAAACCCGTTACCGAAACGGAGCTTGTAATAAAAATTAAAAAAGCGCTGAACTCTAAAGACGACAGCGCGAAAAAACTTCGGCAGCTTCAGTCGGAAAATACTCTTTTGTCGGAAATGCTTTCCGCCGAAGACGATAAAGGCGCCGGAGGGCTTTTTGAGGACGAAGTTCAGGCAAAGCTTAAATCCATGGCAAAAGTGTTTTTGCAGGCTCCGTATGAACCCAAAGAAAATGTCGTGATTAACGGACAGGAGATAGATTCTATCGCTTTTACTGCTGCTCCGCTTCCTTTTGCGATAATGGTTTTTGAAACTAAATATTTTCCGAACGCGAAAGTTTTCGGAAGCGTTAACGAGCCGATGAGGTTAATAGTAAACGGCGTTGAAAAAGTTTCCACTAAAAGGAGAAATCTTTTTGAACAGTCCGAAAACCAATTTAAGCAGGTCAGCAAAAGAATGGAGAAAATTTTAAAAGAGGCCGGATATCCGAAACATGAAGAAGTTTTCAGGCCTTTTGTGCAGAGTTTTATTGTTTTTACAGATACTACCGATATTTCCGAGATAAAAACTTCAAACGCCAACAAGTATACCAAAATATGCAAGCTGAAAGATTTGACGCCTGATTTTATTATTAAAACGGCGTTTGCCATGCCTAAAAGACAGGTTGACGATACCGTAAAAAAAATTGTTCTTGAGAAATTATTTTAAAGGTAACCAGTTGAATTCCGAAAATAGCAGAATCATAATTCTGTTGAGTAAAATTAAAATTTTTTTACTGTTTCTCTGTTCGCTTGCTTTTGTCGCCTGCGGGCTTTGGATCATAATCACTCAGCCGGAAGGCAGATATAATAAATATTATCTTTTAATAGTAGGCATAGCGGCAGTCGTGTTTTTCGGCATGTGCGCGGCTGCTCTGTTTATAAAACTTTTTGACGGACAGCCGGGGCTTATAATAGATGAGCGCGGTATAACCGATAACGCGGGAACTTTTGCGGCCGGATTTATACCGTGGACCGACATAACCGGTATAGAATCAGTAAAACAAGCCTCTCAAAAATTTATACTGGTTTACGTGAGAAATCCCGAAGAGTATGTAAACAGACAAACGTCTTTTTTAGCGAAGAAAATTAAAACCGGCTACAAATATTCCGGCACGCCAATAGCTATTTCCGCGAACGGCTTAAAAATGAAGTTTGCGGCTTTACAAGCTGTTGTGTTTAACGAATATGACAAGTATCTTGAAAGAAACGGAATATCCGTAAATAGAGAGTAATATAATATTGTCGTCATTGTGGCCACCGAGCCGCAATGACAAAAAGATGGTTTTTAGAGAAATTTTATTGTTTTTGTTTTTTGCCGTTGCCGAGATGCTGAACTGCCGAGCTTCCGGCGTTATCGTCTTTGCCGTTAAGGCAGCGGTTCATCTTCTTCATCGGATGTGTCCTGCGGATTTTTTGCGAGCTGTCTAAGCATAAGCGCCCTTTCATTTTCTTTTTGTTTTCTGTCTTCCCTTTCTTTTTTCAAAAACTTTATATAATCCGGAAACGGCACTATCCTCTTTGTTTTTTCTATCCATACAAACGCGCTTGAATCATCGCTGTACTTTATTTTTTCGGCATTTTCCGGAGTTCCGTCCCTGCTAAACCGGACTGATCCGATAATGTTTTTGTACTTTTCTTCCGCCGCGTCCTCTGCTTCAAAAAAAGCTTTCAGTTCATCGGGATTTTTTATATCTTGCGCGCTTTTCGGCTTGTCTTTCGGCTTGTCTTTCTTTTTGCCTTTTTCATTCTTTGCGTCAAGTTTTTCAAGCTCTTCTTTTTCTTTTTTCAGACTTTCTTTTTCCGCTTCAATAATCTTGCCGTATACTTTCAGCTGGTCTTTAAGAATCGCTTCGGCTTCATGAGGAGCAGGCATGACGGCTATAAAATTTATGTGCAAAACCGCGGCTTTATCATTATCTTCATTCGACTGAAAATCCGTAAAATAGTCCGTACCTTCAATAAACTGCCTTGCGGCAAAAGAAACGGCAGCCAGCGCTGAAATCAAAAACAGCGATAAAATAAATCTTTTCATATAACTCCTCGTCAAAAAAATAATTTATACAGCAGATAAAACAAACCCAGTAAAATAACCGCGGCCATTACCGCCGCAACGCACAGCAGGACAATAATGCTTATGTTAATTATTTTATTAGTTTTATACGATTTTTCACGGGCTTCGGTTAAAACTTCAGCGGGCAGTTTTTTATAAACCAAATAAAATAAAGAAGGAGCTACCGCCAAGTCATCAAGGAAGCCTACAGGGAAAAATACATCGGGCATTAAGTCAACCGGCAATACAATATATGCCGCCGCAATCAAAATTACAATTTTTGAAAAAATCGGGGTTCTTTTATCTTTGAATGCGTAGAAAAGAACAATCAAACCTGTTTTTGCGTTCGAAAGAAACTTTTTAATAAAATTCATAATACCGTATTGTACAAATTCTGACGCTTTTTTGAAACACAAAATAACGGCGGGCGATGCAGGGATGCGGGGACGCGGAGAGGCAGGGTAAGAATGTATTTTGTCTTTTTTGTAGTTACTCTGCATCTCCGCCTCATTGCTGTGAACTTCTGCAAAATGGTGAAAAAAATGAAAAAATATTGTAAAATTATGAATGTAATTTTATCGGCTGTTTCTGCTCAACAGTTTTGGTCTGTATTGATAACAAATATCTTATCGGAGGCGAAATGAAAAAAATTTTAACGCTGGTGTTATTTTTTTTATTGTTTTCTGCAGCGCATGTTCACGCACAGACGGTTTCTACGGTTACGGCTGACCTTACGTTTATTATACAATTTCAAGACGCAACCGACAGATTAATTTATTTAGGCTCCGATATTTATTTTAACAACGCGATAGGACCTGTGATAGGACCTGCGGGAGCAACTAAAATAGTAGACGGCAAAGGCTATACTCTCGACGGATTAGGCGGTGCAAGCAAAATTGAAGGAATGATAATAAACAGCGGCAGAATTGTAACCCTCAAAGACATAACATTGCAAAATATGAACAGGGCGGTTACTTTGCAAAGCGGAAATCTTAACATATCAGACAATGTTAATTTTGTTTTAAATAGTGTTACCGTCTCAACCAACCCCGGAGGAGCCATATACAGTACTGTTAATTCAATAATGAACTTTACAGACTCAAATGCAACCTTCAGCAGCAATACGGCCAGAACAGGCGGAGCGATATACAATCATACTTCAACAATAAACTTTACAAACTCAAATATAAACTTTGACAACAATGCTGGTGAATACGCCGCAGCGCTGTACAATTATTATTATGGCGCAAACATATCATTTACGGGAAGTACGGTAACCTTCAGCAGCAATACGGCGTCAATCGAAGCCGGTGCGATAAGCAATAGCGCTTCGCGAATGTCATTTACCGGAAGTACAATAACCTTCAGCGGCAATACGGCGTCAGAGAGAGGCGGCGCGATATACAATAGCAGTAATTCAACAATGACCTTTACAAACTCAAATATAATCTTCGACGGCAATATAGCGCCAAGTACCGGAGGAGCGCTATTTGTCATAGTAGGTGCCGGAGGAGCGATATACAATTATTATTATTCGTCAATTACTTTCACGGGTTCGAATGTAATTTTCAGCAGCAATATGGCAAATTTCTACGGAGGAGCGATATACAATACGAATCAGGCGACAGTAACTTTCACGGGCTCAAATGTAAGCTTCATAGGCAATATAGCGGCAAGCACAGGCGGCGCTATATACAATTTTCTCAACAGTAAAATAAATTTTGACCCGGCAGCCGGAAATACGATATTGTTTAGGGATAATTACGCATTACTAGGAAGGGACATATACAATCGCGGGGCAATAACCATAAGCGGAGCGGGCAATATAATCTTCGGCGGGGGGATAGAAGGAAGCGGAACAATAACCAAAACCGGAACCGGAAGCGTGCATTTTGAAGCCGGCTCTAAAAATGATTTCGGAACTCTTACTTTAACCGAAGGAAACGTGCATTTTTCAACATCTTCAAAAATAACCACTATGAATATCGGAGCTTTGGGAACGCTGACTTTGGACGTAGATTTTTTAGATTCGTCTCAGACAGGCGTGCTGTATTTTAACAGTGTAACGATAAACGCGGCGAGCAAACTGTATATCAACGATATATCAGCGGGGGAAGTGCCGGATGAAACCAACGGCGTGATATTTTATTCATACAATGCAAACAGCGGAACGTTTGACGAGAGTAATATATATGACGAGGCTACGGGAAACAACTTATATACTTTAACGTGGCTGTACGGAAGTTATTTCGGCGGCGCATACCGTTATATGGGCTTTTTGACGTATTATAGAATGGGAGCGTGGAATACCTTTGTGTCGGCATACAAAGCGGTCAATTCCGGAGGGACAATAATATTAACCGAAAATGCAAAAGCGTCGGACGATGACGATGATCCGTTCGGTTTGCCGAATTATACCGATATAACGATAGACGGAGACGGAAAAACGCTTGATTCCGACGGAAGACCAGGATTGGGCTTTTTGTTTGACGGCTCATCGGCAACATTCACAAATATAAGTTTTGAAAATTTCGTTTCGACGGACATCAGCAGAGGCGGCGGGGCGGTATCGCTGTCAAATGCAATAATAAATATGACCGGCGAGTTAACATTCAGCGGCAGTACGGCTACCTTTTACGGCGGAGCGATATTTAATGATTCTAATTCAATAATGACCTTTAGCGGTAGCACTGTAACGTTCAGCGGCAATACTTCTTTCGGAAGTTATGGAAGCGGCGGAGCAATATCCAACTCTAATAACGCAACAACGGCCTTTACGGGCAGCACGGTAACATTCATCGGCAATACGGCGGCAGGCGGCGCAAGTTACGGCGGAGCAATATACAATGAGACTGCAATAATGACCTTCACAAACGGCAATGCATCATTTATCGGCAATAACGCGGCAAATTCCGGCGGAGCGATATTCAACGGTTATAGATCGGCAATTGACTTTACCGGCAGCTCGGTAGCATTCAGCAGCAATACGACTTTAAATTCCGGCGGAGCGATATGCAATTCAAGATCAATAGCGACCTTTACAGACGGCAATATAGCCTTTAGCAGCAATACGGCAGGAGAGGGCGGAGCGATATACAATTATAATAATTCAACAATGACCTTTACCGGCAGCACGTTAATATTCAGCAGCAATACGGCAAATTATTACGGCGGAGCTATATACAACGCAAGTAATTCAACAGTGACCTTTACAAACGGCAATATAACATTCGACGGCAATATTGCGGCAAGTACCGGCGGAGCTATATATAACACAAATAATTCCGTTATAAATTTCGATACGGTTTTAGGCAATACAATAACATTTGTGAATAATTCTGCCGTGCTGGGCAAGGACATATACAATGCGGGCGGAATAATAAATATGAACGGAACGGGCAATATAATTTTCGGCGGGGGAATAGAGGGCAGCGGGACAATAAACAAAACCGGAACCGGAAATGTGCATTTTGAAGCCGGCTCAAAGACGGATTTTGGAGGAAAGTTTAATTTAACCGAAGGCAATGTGCATTTTTCAACGTCCGCGAAGATAAGCAATATGGAGATAGGCGCGTCCGGCGAGATTACATTAGACGTGGATTTTATAGGAACGCTTACAAGCGTATTGTATTTTGATGATATAAAGATAGATATGGGCAGCAAGCTCTATATTAATGATATATCAACGTCATCCGTTTACGGATCATTAGAGAGGGCAATATTTTACTCGGTAAATGCAAATGACGGAGATTTCAGCGATAGTAATATATATGACTTGGCAACCGGGCTGACAGGCTATGAGTTAAATTGGATAGCGGGAACGTATGGCCTGTATAATTATATGGGTATTTTAACATATTACAATCTGGGCCCGTGGAATACTTTTGTAGCGGCGTATAAAGTTGTTGCATTGGGAGATACGATAGAGCTTACGCAAAGTATAACTGCAACGACCGATGACGAAAACCCGTTCGGCTTGCCCGGCAATGACAATATAACAATAAACGGATTAGAAAATACGCTCGATTCAGCGAACAAAGCGGGTTTGGGTTTTGTGTTTGATGGTTCGACAATGACGTTCATGGATATAAATTTGATTAACTTTGCTGCTTCGACTGTAACAATCCGTGGCGGCGGCGTTATAAATTCATCAAATTCAATTGTAAATTTTGCAGGCGATGTAACCTTTAGCAGTAATACGGCAGTATTAGGCGGAGCGATATATAATGATTTTAATTCAACAATAGCCTTAACAAACGGCGATATAACATTTGACGGCAATGTTGCGACAACTACCGGAGGAGCCGTATTTAATGCGGGCAATTCGCTGACGGATTTTGCATATTCAACAGTAAGTTTTATAAATAATACCGCGGGGTATGCCGGCGGAGCAATACTTAGTACAGGCTCGGCCGTCAATTTTACCGGCAGTCTTGTAAAATTTGAAAATAATAAAACAACGGCTGCCGGCAATATGTCTTATTCCGGCGGAGCAATATACAATAATAATTCAGAAATGACCTTTTCAGGCAGTACGGTAACGTTCAGCACTAATACGACTAACGGCCTCGGCGGAGCGATATACAATATAGGCAACTCAATCATGGCCTTTAGCGCAAGCGAGGTAACCTTCAGCAGCAATACGGCTTTAAATTATTACGGCGGAGCTGTATATAATGCAAATTCGTTAATAGCCTTCACAAACGGCAATACAATATTCAGCATCAATGGGGCAAATTATGGCGGAGCGATACGCAATGATACTTCAACAATGAGCTTTACAAACGGTAAAGTATCATTTATCGGAAATACGGCAAGGAATGCCGGCGGAGCAATATACAATCAGAGTTCATCAATGACCTTTGCAAATAACGATATAATATTTAGCGGTAATACGGCGGAAGATTCCGGCGGAGCGATATACGGCATAGGCAATTCAATAATGAGCTTTAGCGCAAGCACGGTAACGTTCAGCAGCAATACGGCTACCGATTTCTCCGGAGGAGCTATATACAGTAATAATTCAGAAATGACCTTTAGCGGAAGTAAGGTAAACTTCAGCAGCGGTACGGCGGCATTGTACGGCGGAGCAATATACAATATAGGCAATTCAATAACGACCTTTGCCGGCAGCACGGTAACCTTCAGCATCAATACGGCAGGACAAGGCGGAGCGATATTCAATCAGGCTTCAACAATGACTTTTGCAAACAGCAATATAATATTTGAAAGCAATAATGCGACAAGCGGCGGAGCGGTATTCAATACCAATTCAACAATGACCTTCATAAACGGCGATATAACATTCGACGGCAATGTCGCGGCAAGTACCGGCGGAGCAATATATAATACCGGCTCAGTCGTCAATTTTACCGGCAGTCTTGTAACATTTGAAAATAATAAAACAACGGCAAGCGTAAGTTATGGCGGAGCTATATACAACGCAAATAATTCAACAATAACCTTTACAAACGGCGATATAATATTTGACGGCAATGCCGCCGTGAGTTACGGCGGAGCAATATATAATTCAAATAATTCCGTTATAAATTTCAATACGGCTTTAGGAAATACAATAATGTTTATGAATAATTCCGCCGCGTTCGGCAGAGATATATACAATGACGGCGGAACAATAAATATAAGCGGAGCCGGCAGTATAATCTTCGGCGGGGGAATAGAGGGCGGCGGGACAATAAACAAAATCGGTACCGGAAATGTTTATTTTGAAGCCGGCTCAAAGACGGATTTTGGAGGAAAGTTTAATTTAACCGAAGGCAATGTGCATTTTTCCACGTCCGCGAAAATAAGCAATATGGAAATAGGCGCGTCCGGCGAGCTTACATTGGACGTGGATTTTATAGGATCTCTTACAAAAGTATTGTATTTTGACGATATAAAGATAGATACGGCAGACAGCAAACTTTATATTAATGATATATCAACGTCACCCGTTAGCAGCGGTTACTGGGCAATAGACAGGGCAATATTTTATTCCGTAAATGAAAACAGCGGAACATTCAGCGATAATAACATATATAACTTGGCAACCGGGCTGACAAACTATGAATTAAACTGGATAGCCGGAACGTATGGAGCGTATAATTACATGGGTATTTTAACATATTACAACCTGGGCCCGTGGAATACTTTTGTAGCGGCGTACAAAGCTGTAACATCCGGAAATACTATAAATCTGACGTACAATTCAACTGCGGCAACAGATGATGAAAACCCCTTTGGTTTACCCGGCGATACCAATATAACAATAAACGGATTAAGGAATACGCTCGATTCAGCCGGAATAGCGGGACTGGGTTTTGTGCTTGACGGTTCGTCAATAACGTTTAGGGATATAAACTTTGAGAACTTTGCTTCCACAGCAACAAATCAAAACGGCGGCGTTATAAATTCATCAAATTCAATTGTAAATTTTGCGGGCGCAATAACATTTGGCGGCAATACGGCAAATATCGGCGGAGCGATATACGGTTATAATTCAGAAGCGGCCTTCACAAACAGCGATATAACCTTTAGCGGCAATACGGCTGACAGCGCCGGCGGAGCGATATACAACTCAAGTTCAACAATGTCCTTCGTAAACAGCGACGTAATCTTTAGCAGCAATACGGCTGACATTGCTGGCGGAGCGATATTCAGCTCAAGTTCGACAATGACCTTCACAAACGGCAATATAATATTCGATGGCAATATTGCGGCAAGTACCGGCGGAGCGATAAACAATTTGAATTCAGAGATAATCTTTACCGGCAGCACGGTAACATTTAGCGGCAATACGGCTTCAATTTTAGGCGGGGCGATATACAATGATAATTCAGAAATGACTTTTGCCGGGAACACGGCAAGCTTTAGCAGTAATATAGCTTCAACTTCAGGCGGAGCGATATTTAATGATAATAATTCGTTAATAGATTTTGCGTACTCAACAATAAGTTTTATAAATAATATCGCAGGGTACAATGGAGCGGCAATATTTAATACCGGCTCGGTTATCAATTTTACCGACAGCATTATAAAATTTGAAAATAATAAAACAACGGCAAGTTTAAGTCTTGGAGGGGCGATATATAATGATAATAACGGAAAAATTGATTTTACAAACGGTACGGTAATATTTGGCAGCAATACGTCAAGTTCCGGCGGAGCGGTATACAATACTGCCGGTTCAACAATGGCCTTTACATACAGCAGTATAACCTTTAGCAGC
>JGI24705J35276_12238177_pt1 | contig 16905 bp, 11 predicted proteins | sample TergutNt197P4_FD_35276 | JGI IMG/M metagenome (IMG submission 35276) | reverse complement strand
ACCAGCTTCCCTCCGATGCCCTTCGTTTGATTGATTTCTTCGGCGCTTTCCTCGGTCACTTCGTATTCCTCAAAATGCATTTTATGGTCTTCAATGTTTTCGCACTTCACCGGCCTGAACGTGCCGATCCCCACATGGAGCGTCAGAAAAGCCGTTTTTACCCCTGCGCTGCGAGCCTTTCCCAAAAGCTCTTCCGTAAAGTGAAGCCCTGCCGTCGGTGCCGCCGCTGAGCCCTCCTCCTTGCAGTAAACAGTCTGGTACCTGCTCCTGTCCTCGGGCGAGCTTTCCCTTTTTATGTAGGGCGGAAGCGGCATCTTCCCAAGTTCTTCAAGCCTCTCTTGAAAAACCCCGTCATAGGAAAAATGCACGCGTCTGACCCCGTCTTCGCCGCTGCCTGTTATTTCTGCTTCAAATTTCGCGCCGCCGCTGGCGAAATCCACTGTGTCGCCTGCCTTTAGCCGCTTCCCGGGCCGCACGGCGGCCTCCCATACGTCCGCGTCAAGCCTCCTGAGCAGCAGGAACTCAAGCCTGGCGCCGGTCTTTCGCTTTACGCCGAAAAGCCTGGCCGGGATCACTTTTGAATTGTTCAGCACTAGGCAGTCCCCTTTGTTCAAATACTCCACTACGTCGAAAAAATGCCTGTGCTCTATTTTCCCCGTCTTCCTGTCCAGCACCAAAAGCCTTGAACAGTCCCGCTTTTCAGCAGGCTGCTGAGCTATCAGCCCTTTCGGGAGGCGGTAGTCGAATTCGTCGATGTGCATCAGCCGCGCCCTTCACTGTATTTTTATGTTTTTGAAGTAGTATTTTAAGATTTCTTCGTAAGTAAATCCCTGCTCCGCCATGGCGACTGCGCTGTCTTGGGGCATACCGACACCGTGCCCGTAGCCCGACCCGTTGAAAACAACGGGCTCCTTCGACACTGACTCGAGTTTTTGGGGTTCGGCCTGCTTGCTGCCCGCCAGCTTGAAACTCAACCCGGAGTCAAAGGCATACAGTTCAGAAAGCTTCTTTTTTTCTGCAGCCATGTCTGCGCCGATCACGTACACGTCGTCGCTGCCCTTGGGAAACACGGCTGATTTCCCGTCGCTCAGCGCCGGATTTGGCAAAGCGCCCGATGTTTGGGTGTTTTCGCTGCCCCCCAAGTAAAACATCATGGATTTGACGTTTCCGCTGCCAAAGACAGCTCTCACGTTTTCGCCCGCAAGGGTTGCTGTCCCCGACGCCCCTTTGATTTCTAGCCGTGCAGCCGCGCCCGACGCGCTCCTGCCCACAATAGACACGCTCTGCACCTTGCCCACCTTGTAGCCCGCCGCTTCAAGCTTCGACCTGATCTCCTGAAAAGTCATGGAATAGCTCCATTCGCAATCTGGCGAGTACTCGTCCTTCACTCCAACAAGCCAAGGCGCGTCGCCGCCCCAGACCTCTTCGCCGGACTGGGTGTGCCCACCGCTGTTTTTGAAGAAATAGCCCGCAGCCGGCTTGCCGCCATAGGTGAGCACAAGCCCTGCGGTTTCATCCACAGCCTGGGTTGTCCTGTCGTGTTCGCCTGCCTGCCCCTCGTAAACTTGACAGTGTACGCCGGTGCAGAAATCAAAGCCTTCCTCCTTGTGCTTGCCCAGATTGCACAGGGCAAAGCTTCTGGCCGCCACTGCTTGGGCTTTCAAAGCTTCTATTGGGCTTGCATGCCCCATTTCCGCGCCGATGACGCCGCACAGGTAATCGTCCATTTCGATGTAGTTGACTACGTTCATAGCCCCATTGCCGAGGGGGCTAAAGCGCAGTGCCCCCCTGAAGGGTTTGCCGTTGAATTTTACAGCGCCGCCTTCGCCTGCGGAAAGCGAAGCGATGCAGGTGCCCAAGTCAAAAGCTTCATACACCACTGCTCCGAGGCTGTCTATGGCAACAATATTTCTGTTTTCCGTTTTTACAGTCAGCTGCTTGCATTCCGGCAGCCTTAAAACTTCTTCCATGCCGCCCGGAACCGCCTGCACCAGCATGAGCCCGTCCTCTGCCGCAACCATGCACGACGAAACAGCCGCGCTCCCGTAGCTTATCCCCACGTTTACGTACTGGCTGCGCTGCCCCTGCGACGCCGCAGAAGAGAAGCTGGCCAGAAACACAAGTGCGCAAAGCAGCGCCGCCGACATTACTGCCAAAATCTTGCCCATTTCCCGCTCCTACAACAAAGTCATTTGCTCGTCCAAAAATGTGATGCCCAAGTGCTTGTAAGCCTGCTCCGAAACCACTCTGCCCTTTTGCGTGCGGTGCAGGAACCCGGCTTGTATAAGGTAAGGCTCGTACACGTCCTCGATGGTGACACGTTCTTCGCCCAGCGCGGCTGAAATGGTGTCGATGCCCACGGGGCCGCCTTTGAACCTTTCTATGATTACCTTCAGAATGTCCCTGTCGAGGCTTTCAAGCCCCATCTCGTCTACCCCCAGCGCCAAAAGCGCCTTGTCCGTTATCCTGGTGTCAATGCTGCCCTTTCCTTCAACTTGGCTGAAATCCCTCACCCTTTTCAAAATGCGGTTTGCGACCCTGGGCGTTCCCCTCGACCGCTTGGCCATCTCCAGAACGGAGGCTTCGTCAGCGGCTATCCTCAGTATGCCGGCAGAGCGACGCAGTATCCTGACAAGCTCGTCTACTGTGTACATCTCAAACTTGCTGACGATCCCGAACCTGTCCCGCAGCGGCGCAGACAGGCTCCCTGCCCTTGTGGTGGCGCCTATCAGCGTGAACTTGGCTAGGTCGATCCTTATGGACCTTGCGGAAGGGCCCTTTCCTATTATGATGTCAAGCGCGAAGTCTTCCATGGCGGCATAGAGCACCTCCTCGACTGCGCGGTTCAGCCGGTGGATTTCGTCAATGAAGAGGACGTCGTTTTCGTTTAAATTAGTCAGTATTGCAGCCAGGTCCCCTGCGCGCTCGATAGCCGGGCCCGAAGTGATCCTGATCTCTACCCCAAGCTCGTTGGCTATTATTCCCGCCAGCGTCGTCTTGCCTAGCCCGGGCGGGCCGTAAAACAGCACGTGGTCCAGCGGTTCGCGCCTTATTTTTGCTGCCTCGATGAAGATTTTAAGGTTGTCCGTGGCGTTTTTCTGCCCCACGTACTCGCTGAGCCTCTGGGGCCTGAGCGACAGCTCTGCCGCCTCCTCTTCGTATTTCAAACCGGTTCCTGTAATTCTCTCTTCTACGCCCATCTCTGCCCTCTAAGTTAAAACAACTGTTTCAGCGCTTTCTTAACGTATTCTTCTGTGCGCAGCCCTGAATCCGCAACGTTCACCATGGCAGACAAGGCCTCGCCCTTCGTGTACCCCAGCGCAATCAATGCGTTTACGGCTTCAGCCTTTTCGTCTGTCGCCATAATCTTGTCGGCTCCCTGCACCGCCTCGGAAACGCCCCCCATGCCCCCTAGCTTGTCTTTCAATTCCAAGATGATCCGCTCGGCCGTTTTTTTGCCGACGCCGTTGGCCATGGTCAGGGCTTTAGCGTCTTCAAAAACGATCGCCTTTTTCAGGTCGGGCAGGGGCATGCACGACAGCACCGCAACCGCAGCCTTGGCTCCTACGCCGCTGACCGTCAGAAGCTTCCTGAACACCTGAAGGGACTCCTTGTCCGCAAACCCGTAGAGGCTCACGTCGTCTTCGCGCACGATCATGGCAGTGTAGAGCATTATCAGGTCCCCGTCCTTGGCATGGTACGCGGATGAATTGTCCGGAACGGATATCTCGTACCCGATGCCTGACGCTTCGATCACCACGCCTCCGTCGAATTTCGCCGCCAACTGGCCCTTAATAAAATGAATCATGAATTTCCCCCTATATAAAATACCACATTATCTGATCTTTAGCAAATGCCCCGACGAATGCCCGTGGCAGACCGCCGCAGCCAGCGCGTCGGCAGCGTCGTCCGGCCTTGGAGTTTCGCTCAGGTTCAAAATAGTCTTGACCATCGCCTGGACCTGGTTTTTCTCTGCCCTGCCGTACCCCACCAGCGCCTGCTTGATCTGGAGCGGGGTGTACTCGTACACTGTCAGGCCCGAATTGGCGCAGGCAAGTATCGCAACCCCTCTCGCCTGCCCTACAAGAAGCGCCGTCTTGCTGTTCGTGTTGAAAAACAGCTCCTCGACAGACGCGACTTCCGGCTCGAACTTTGCGATGATGCACATAAGCGAATTGTAGATGTGCTTTAGGCGGCCCGTCATGTCCTCTTTTGCCTCTGTAGTGACAGCCCCGTGCTCCACATGGGCAAAATGGTTCCCTTTCATCTCTACGACTCCGTACCCCAAAATAGCGTAGCCGGGGTCGATTCCCAGTATTCTCATGTCCCCTCCAATTTCCCTTACAATTCTACCACACAAACATATGTTTGTCCATAACGGTTTTCGTGTACAAAGCATTAATTTTATGATATCATAGGAAACAACGTCGATGAACCAGGAGGCGCTCGATGATTTCGCACATCAGCATAAAGGATTTCGCCCTCATAGAAAACGTCGAAATTGATTTCCATGACGGCCTCAACATAATCACCGGCGAGACGGGCGCCGGGAAATCCATCGTAATAGAAGCGGTCAGCCTGGCGCTGGGGAGCAGGGCCGACACTTCGTTTGTCCGCACCGGCAAGGCCAAGGCCGTGATACAGCTGGTTTCCTCCCTTGACGGCGAGGAAGTGGTTACGACGCGGGAAATATCCTCGGCTGGGAAGAACCTTTGCAGGATAAACGGGGAAATTGTCACCCTCGCGCAGCTCGCCAGCCTATGCAGAAGGATAGCGGACATCCACGGCCAGTACGACCACCAGTCGCTCCTTAACCCAGAGAACCACATAAACCTTCTTGATTCGTACAACGGCAAAAGCGTCGCCCTGCTGAAAGGCGATGTCGCATCGGATTTCAGCAGGTACGCGGAAACGAAGAAAAAACTCGCGGCAGTCGTGTCAAACCAGGAAGACAGCTTGAGGAAGCGCGAATTCATGCGCTACGAGCTGGACGAGATCAGCAAAGCAAAGCCCGTGCCAAACGAGGACAGCGAGCTTGCCGAGCGGATCGCTCTGCTGGCAAACAGCGAAAAGATATACCAAAACCTGTCTGGCGCCTATGCCGTCTCCTACGGGGAATCGCCCTCTGCCTTGGACGGGCTCAAAAAATCCCTGAACCTGCTTCAGGAGATAAGCGGGTATTCGCCAAAGATTGCGCAAGCCGCAAGCGAATTCCAAGACGCCTACTACAAGCTGGAAGACCTGTGCGGAGAAATCAGGGGCATCCGCGACAGGACAACCTTTTCGCAGGAGGACCTGGACAATGCGATGGCGCGGCTCGACCTCCTTGACTCGCTCAAGAGGAAGTACGGCGGCACATTGGAAAAAGTGCTGTGGCACGCCGATCAGCTTGAGGAGCAGCTGTCTGGCATCGAAAACGCCGACGGCGCAAAAAAGCAGCTCGCTGCGGCATTGGCGGAGCACGAAGAAAGGCTTGAGGTATCCTCGGCAAAACTCTCTGCGCTGCGCAAGGAAAGCGCCTGCGAGCTTGAGCAGAAAATACTCGCTGAACTGAAAGAGCTGAATTTCAGCGACTCTTCCCTAGCCATCGATTTCTCCGAAGAAAACGCATGCACCGCAAACGGCATCGACAGGGTGGAGTTCCTGATCAGCACAAACAAAGGTGAGCCATTAAAACCGCTTTCAAAGATTGCCTCCGGCGGCGAAATGTCCAGGATCATGCTCGCCTTCAAGAAAATCATCGCCGACTACGACGAAATCGGCTCGATGGTGTTCGACGAGATAGACAGCGGCATCAGCGGCATAGCCGCCAGCACTGTGGGCAAGAAGCTGCGGCAGATCGCCGAGAACCATCAGGTAATATGCATCACCCACCTGCCGCAGATTGCCGCCTACGGCAGCCACCACTACATGATACAAAAGGGCTCGGACGGCAGCACGACTTGCACTACGGTGGCAGAGCTCGATGCCGGCGAAAGAGTCATGGAGGTAGCTCGCCTGCTGGGCGGAATAAATACGACAAGCAAGACAATGGAAAGCGCAAGGGAGCTTTTGGATTTATCCAAATAATTCAAACTTGCCTGTTGATTTTTTGAAATAATGTGATATACTTTTTGAGATTGGGAAATTGCATTCAGAAGGGGATAGTGTGCAACAAATGAAAATAACCCTTATCCGACCGAGCATTGCAGGGGTTCAAATGGCAGATGCTCTGAGGCCTTTGGGACTTATCAAACTCTTTAGTTTAACGCCAAAAGGCATTGATGTTGAATTTTATGATGAATATGTGGAAATACTGCCCTCCGTCATTGACAGTGACGTGGTTTGTTTTGCCGTTGAAACTTTTTCGGCCAAACGGGCCTACCTGCTTTCTCGGAAATACAAAAGGTACAACCTCGACCTCAAGTCGATCATGTTCGGGCTCCACCCCAGCGCCTGCCCCGACGAAGCGGGCGTCTACGCCGACTGCGTCATCATTGGCGATGCAGAGCCGGTTTGGGTCAAGGTCGTTGATGACCTGCAGAGCAACACGCTAAAGGCGCGTTACATTTCCTCAAGTTCATACATGCTCCCGTCCGCCCGCGTGGACAAATCCGTCCTTAGCAGCAAAGAATACCTTGGAATCAGCGTAATCCAGCTGAGGCGAGGATGCAGTTTCGACTACAGTTTCTGCTCGATGCATTCTCTGTACACGTCTTGCGCCCCCGAACTCGAAACAGGCGACATCATGAGCAGCACAATAAACGAGATCAAGGACACAAATGAGAAGCTGCTGTTCATAACGGGAGACATAGCGCTGCAAAACAAGGCGAAATTGAAAGAATTCTTGGAAAAGCTGAAGCCGCTGAAGAAAAAATGGATTTGCCGGGCTAGCCTGAGCATTGCCGAAGACGACGAGATGCTGAAACTCATGTCAAAGAGCGGATGCATTGCCATGATCATCAGGTTTGACGGCAATTACGGCTGCAGCGGGCTCATAAAAAAAATCTATTCTCGCGGAATCATGATTTATGCGAATTTCATGTTCGGCTATCCTGCAGACACGCTGGACAGTTTTATCGATGCATATGAGTTTGCAATGAAGCACAAGTTCCTTGCAGCCAGCTTCGACCCCCTTGTCGCGATGCCCGGCACCGACATGTACGACAAGCTGAAAAGCGAAGGCCGGCTCATTCACGACGAATGGTGGCTCTCGGAAACGTACCGTTTCTGGGATGCGATTCACTGTTCGGAAAACCTCACAGCTTCGCAGCTCACTGAAAGCTGCGGCATGTTGAGGCGCAGCTTCTATTCTTCCAAAAATATGGCTAAGCGGATGACGAACCCCGTCAACGTGCTCCACCTGCCTGTGTTTTTGCAGCTAAACGACATCCTGGCTTTCGAGATGCAGGAAAAACGGCTGTTCGAACTGGGAGGCGGCATATTATGAAAACAGCCTCTTCGTGTCAACCTCCATGATCAGTATCCCTGCTATTAGAAGGGCTGCACCGAAATAAGCGCGGGGGAGCAGGATTTCCCCTGCCAGGAAAAACGCCACAAACCCGGCAAATACCGGTTCAAGGGTAAATATCACTCCCGTATGCGTAGCCGTCGTGTACTGCTGCGCAACCGTCAGGGCGATAAATGCAAGGCCTGTGCAGAACACCGCCAAGAACAGAACCGCGCCCCAAACTGCGAGCGAGCTCGGAAGCTGCGGCTTTTCAACGGCAACCGCAACGATTGAATTGAAAAGCCCCACGAAGGCAAGCTGGTACACGCCCAAATGGAACGCGTTCACCCCCTCTTTCCTGACAGCGGATTCCGTTATCAGCAGATGGAAAGACGATGCAAAAGCGCACAGGATGCAGAAAAGGTCCCCAAGCGCCGGCTTCAACTCTTCGTTCAGCGTAAGCAAGGCGATGCTGACGCAGCTCATGACCACAACGGCTGCCAGCTTTTTCCCCGGCTTGTTCTTTCTGATCGCGAAATCAAGGGCAGGGGTAAAAACCACCGCCAGCGCACACAAAAACCCTGCGTTTGAAAGGCTGGTGTACATGACCCCGTAATTGGCGTTGATGTACACCACGGTAACTACCGCACCGATGCCAGCGCTGTACAACATGGTTTTTTTGCCGACTTTTTTCAAGTTTTGGAAAGCAGCCGCCATTGCCGCTGCAAACGCCAGCAGAAAGCGCATGGCGTTTAAGGTGAAAGGCCCCAGTTCCGTCAAGGACAAATCGACCATGTAGTACGAGAAGCCCCAGCAGAGCGCAACAAAAGCCAGCATCAGGTCAGCTCTCATTTGTTTCGCCATATTCACACCTCGGAAATCAAGACTTCAAGCGCAAGGGCGCCCTCTATGATGTCGGCTTTGGCATTGGACTCCACTTGGTACGCTTTTTTTAACACTTCCCTCAACTGGCCGGTAGAATACAGCCGGGCAACCTCTGCCGCCTTTTTTACCCGGTATTCGTTCACGCCCAGGATGCCGGAGATCTGAGATGTCGGCTTCCCTTCGTCCCACAGCTCTTTGATCCCGAGGATTATTTCAAACTGAGAAACGAGAATCGCCAAAATGAAATAGAATTTCCCGCCCATGCCCAATATGTTGTGGAGAATCCGAAGCGCCCTGCCCTTCTGGTTTCTGCCTATGGCGTCGATCAGCTCGAACACGCCGGTTTCCACATCGGCTGAAACGGCTTCAACCACGTCGGCTGGCAGTATTTCCTCGCCATCGCTTATGGCTGCTATTTTTTTTATGTCGTTATCGAGGTTGAAAAGGCTGTAGTCCGACTCTTTGTGGTAGTATCCGCTGTATGAAACCAGCTCGCTGACGGTTTCTTTTTTTATCTTCTTCCCCAAGCCCTTAAAATGCTTTTCAATAAAGCCGCCGAGGGTTTTTACGTCAAGCTGCTCAAAATCGTAGGCACCGCCAAACGACGCGATTTCCCTGTACAGCTTCAGCCTCTTGTCCACTTTGTCGGATGTGATGATCAAAATGCAGGAATCCGGGATTGTCTTTACGTATTCGGCCAGCCGGTTCAAATCGGGCTCCGGGAAACCCTTGAGCTTCCCGCCAGCCACCGGCTTGAAGCCAAAGACGCACACAACCCGCTTTTCCGAAAAGACGCTGAGTGTCTCGCAGTTTTCTATGATTTCCGCAAGAGTCGAATTTTCGGCGTCAACTTGAACAAAGTCAAACGCCCTGTATCCGCCGTTCACGAACTTTTTCACGATGGCGTCAACAGACCATTTGACCAAGTACTGCTCTTTTCCGTAAAGCAGCAGGGGGTTCTTTATGCTGCCGCTTTTTATGTCGGCTTGAATCCTTTTGTATGCATGATCTTTCTCCATTTGTTCATTATACAACGTAGCAATTTATTTTTCCAGCACAACAGTCTTTATTTCCGGCTCGCCGCCTTCTTTTTTTATGAAGACCCCGATGGCGCCCATTTTGTCGTTCCTGTAGACCTGTGCGCCTATGCTGTCCATTTTCTCCAGGACTTCTGCCGTCGGGTGCCCAAAATTGTTTTTACCTACCTGGAAAACAGCGTACTTTGGGCTGACTGCAGCGAGGAATTCGTCGGAACTGCTGTATCTGCTGCCGTGGTGGGCAACTTTGAGCAGGTCGGCGGAAAGCGCCCCTTCAATGCCTCCGTAAGCGCCGATCAAACTGCGTTCGCCGTCTTTGTCGATGTCGCCCGTCATCATGGCTGAAAACCCGTAATATTCCACCTTGACGATAAGGCATATGTCGTTTTCGTTGGCGCTGTCAGAAGCAAGCTCTTCGTATTCTTTATACGGCTTTTTTTCGGGGTACAGGATTTCGATGTAGACACCTCTGTCCACTGCTACCCTCTGCCCCTTTGACATATACAATATCTGGCCGGCCTTGAGGCTGGTCTCTGCCACAATCTCGTCTTCGATTGCCTCGTTTGCCCCATACAGGCATAGTTTGCCAATATTGAAGTTGTTGGCCAGCGAGACGATGCCGCCATAGTGGTCAAGGTGGCGGTGCGTCACGAATGCCATGTCGATTTTGCTCACCCCGTTCTTCAGCAAGTAGGGCATGAGCACCTTTTTGCCGACGTCGAAGCTCTGGCTCCCCCCGCCGTCTATCAATATGTTTTTGCCGCTTGGCGTCCTTATGTGCAGGCAGTCGCCCTGCCCTACGTCGACAAAAACCATCTGCGCCCGGCGGAAGTCGTCCTGCATGGGGGCGGCGGCAACCAGCGAGGCAATGATCACGGCAAACGCCAGCACCGCCGGCTTGACGCGGTCTTTCCTTTTGAACCATATCCAAACCATCTCGGAGCACCCCAAAAAAAGCAGCCCGTAAAATGCGAACACAGCAAAAAGCGGCGGGCTGACCACGTTGCAGAACATGCCGCCTTTAGCATAGGTGAATTCGTTCATCTTGTACATGATCTGGCAAAGGGCGTCCATGATGCCTGCGAAAACCGAAAAAAGCGGGCCCGGAACGTAGGAAACAAGGACAAGCGCCACCCCGGCCGGTATGATAATGCCCGCCATGAATATGACGGGGATGTTGATGAACAGCGCCGCAAATGAGAAATAGTTGAAAAGGTACGCCGTTACCGGCGCGAGCCCAACCTGCAGCGCCGCCGCCGCCGTCAGGCCGCTGTCATAAATGCGCCGGGCAGCCGGAAACACTATGGCAAGGGTGAGAATGGCGAGGAAGGAGAGCAGAAAGCCGGTTTCAAATATGGCCAACGGGTTGAACAACATCATTGCAAACGCAATGCCTGCGGCAGCGCTGAGCATGTCGTACCTCATGCAGAGCAGCTTTGACAGTATGTGAAGGGCTATCATGACCCCTGCCCTCAATACAGAGGGCGAAAAAGCTGCAAGAGCCGCATAAGCAAACAGGGCTGCGAGGAGCAGCAGGTTCAAAAAAACATTCCTGCGCGACCTGAGCAGCCTGCTGAGAAAAGCGTAAACGACCCCAATGTGAAGCCCGCTAACGGCAAGGACGTGCGCCGTCCCGTTTTTTTGAAACATCTCATAGACATCGCCGTCGATCATGTTTTTGTCCCCAAAAAGCATCCCCACAAGAATCCCTGCGTTTTCAGGGCTCATTGCAGCCACCGCCTTTTGCGAAAAACCGCACCTGATGTTTGATATGGCGTTAGTAAACCGGCGCACGACCTCGCCGCCCACCGCAACATCTTCGGGCTTAACGTTCATCACGACGTTTATGCCCTTCGCCTTCAAGTACAGCTTGTAGTCAAACGTCCCGGGGTTCCGCCTGCCGGCAGGCAGTTCGGGTACGCCGCGCACCAGCACACGCCTTCCTGCAATGTCGCCATAGAAGCTTGCTGCGTCCGTTTCGATACCGCCGTAGATGTTGACCAGCACCTTCGAGCCTTCCTTTTCTGCCTTTACTACCAGCTGGTACCTTTCATCGCCTTTTTTTTCAATTGAACAAACCACCCCATAGACCTGGGCCGGCTGTCCGGCTAAAGGCACCATGCCGTCTTTTTTCTGTTCATGGACAGCGAGGCAAGCAGCCCCTGCAATGAAAAAAACCAGCACCGCAAAAATTGCGTTCTTATAATAGCCGAGCTTGCCGAATTTAACGACAAAGTAGGCGGCTATGCCGCAGGCGGACACAAGGACAGCCAGTTTGAAAAAACCAAAGCTCCACCCTGCGAAAATGCCAGCCCCAAATGACGCCGCTATCAAACATATCTTTCTTCTCATCTAGCCCTTCTCCGTTTACATTATATATTTAATATGTTATATATTAGTATTATAGATATATTTTACCTCATCCGATGGAACAAATCAAGCTAAATATCCGTCAAAACTAAAATATGTGTATAATTGCCCCGAAATATGATATAATTATTAACGGTTTTTACAAAAACACAACAGATGATACGAGCAAAGCAGGTGATAAATTTGTCAGAGCACAGCAAACCAAGCGACCCAAACGATATTTTCGCGGAATTTGACAAGTTGAGCGATGAATTCAAAAAAACTTCAGTATATAAACCCGGCGATTTTGAAGATGCGGATAAGCTGACGCCCCTCCAGCAAAGGCGAAAGACGCGGCAACAGCGGCTTGAGGAAGAAAAGTCGGGTAAATGGATGAACGTTCTTTTACGGAAAATAGTGCCAAAACGAAAGGCGGGAAGCGCCCCCAAGGCGGAAACAGACATGGCAAAAAAGAGCGCAAAGAAAAAAAAGAAAAAGTTCCGGATAAGAATCAAGAGGCTGATCATAGCCGTGTTTTGCCTGCTCTTGCTGTGCGGAATAGGAGCTTCAGCCTATGTTTACACGATAATTAAAGACGTGCCTGAGATAGACCCGAAGAACATATACTCCATGCTTGCGGAAAACTCGGTCATGTACGACGATTCCGGGGCGGTAATCGAGAACATTTACAATTCCCGGGACGGCAAGCGCACAAACATAGCCTTTGCCGACATGCCGGAGGATTTGTACAACGCATTCATCGCCATCGAGGACAAGACCTTCTGGACGCACAGCGGGTTCAACGTGGTTCGCATGGTCGGGGCCATAAGGGACAGCGTTTTTGGAGGTGGAAAGATAAGCGGCACCAGCACCATCACGCAACAGCTGGCAAGGAATTTGTTCATACCGGACAGGCGCTTTGACCGTTCGCTTGAGCGGAAGGTCGTTGAGGCGTATTACACCTTGGTAATCGAAAAACAGCTTACCAAAAAACAGATAGTCGAAGCGTACCTGAACACGATTTTCCTGGGTTTCAGGTCCAGCGGCGTACAGGCTGCGTCGCAAGCCTATTTTTCAAAGGACGTGGCTGACCTGACCCTGATCGAATGCGCGGCGCTTGCCGCAATACCGCAGCAGCCTACAGCATACGCGCTCATCAAGGAATACGCCAACGACGAAGCTGCCACCGTAGAAAGCGACGAGGAAGCAGAAGTGGAAGGCGACGACAACATACTGGTCAGGGGCAGCACAACCACGTACATGTACAACACCGACGCCTCGGCAGAACGCCGCAACCTGATACTGAGGTTCATGAAGGAGCAGGGCTACATCGACGAAGCACGGTACAACGCTGCACTTGCCGACGACATCAGGGACCACATCACTCCGTACCAGAGCACGACTGAAGAATTCAATGCATCGTATTTTTCGGATTACGTCCTGAAAAGAGTTGTCGAGGATCTGATGAAAACCTACGGCTACGACAAGGACGAAGCAGAAAGGCGGCTTTACAACAACGGGCTTCGGATTTATTCCACTTTGAACACGGCTACCCAGAAGATCATCGAAGCCGAGTTCGCAGACAACGCCAACTTCCCAAAAGTAGCCAACCTGAAAAAGGACAAGGCAGGGAACATATTAGGCCAAAACGGCAATATTCTGCTCTATAAGTACAGCAATTACTTCGATGACGAAGGCAACTTCACCCTTGCGCCTTCCGAATACGAGAGGCTGCCGGGCGGAGGCTTGAAAATTTTCGCCAATGGCCGCCTGAACGTATTCAGGACCGAATCGCAGGGGAACGTGGACTACAGCATTGAGTTCAAAAACATATACCTCGAAAAAGACGGCACGTTTTACAGCATCGGCGGTGGCTACATATCGATTCCCAAGGAGTACAAAAGCAGGGACGACGAGGGCAACGCGATTATTTCCGGGCAGTTTTTCGACAAGTACCCGAATTTCTTCACCCAGACCGGCGAAAGCCTTACTGTTTCAAGCCTGAACTACAGCTTGAAGCAGGCAGTAGTCCAGCCCCAGTCGGCTATGGTGATAACCGACCACAGCACGGGGCACATCAGGGCTATGGTTGGCGGCAGGCAGACCGTAGGAAGGCTCCTCTTCAACCGCGCCAGCAGCCCAAGGCAGCCGGGGTCGTCCATCAAGCCAATGGGCGTGTACGGCCCTGCGCTCCAGTCCGGCGTCGATGCGATGCTGGGCGGAAGCTCGCAGAACTATCAGGCAAACGAAGTCGGGGAAGATGGCGATGACGGCGAGGTGCCGGCCGGCAACATGTACGGCAGCTACTGGACGGCTGCAAGCGTGATCGACGACGCCCCGCTGATTTCCGGCGGCCGTGCATGGCCCAAGAACTGGTACGCGGGCTACAGGGGCTTGCATACGATGCGCAGGGCAGTGGAACAGTCGGTCAACGTCTGCGCGGTTAAGGTCTTTAATGAAATAGGCTACGAATACTCCTACCAGTTCCTGAAAAAATTGGGCATTACCTCAATAGTCGATTCTGGGCCGACCAACGACATGAACCCTGCTGCGCTTGCCCTTGGTGGCATGACGAACGGCATATCACCGCTGGAGATGGCGGGCGGTTACGGCACTTTCGCAAACCAAGGGGCGTACATTGAGCCCATATCGTACACGAAGGTGACCAACAAATACGGCGAAATCATTCTGGACAACATCCCCGTCACAAACCAAGCCATGGACCCCGGCGTAGCGTTCATCATGACTGACATACTCCGGTCAACCGTGACTTCGGGCATCGCGGGCCAAGCTGCTATAGGGGTTCAACCCGTTGCGGGCAAAACAGGCACGACTACCGACAATTTTGACGCTTGGTTTGTCGGGCTTACGCCCCAGTATGCTGCTTCACTATGGATTGGGAACGACGTCAGCATCGAACTCAGTACGGGCAGTATGGCTGCTGCAAAGCTCTGGAGCAAGATAATGAAGCAGGTCTGCGCCGGGATTCCGGCAGGGACCTTCCCATCTGCCCCCGCAAACGTCACAAGCGCCACAATAGACACGATCAGCGGAAAAGTGCCTACCGACATAAGCTACCTGGATCCCAGGGGGACTGTAAGAAGCGAGTATTTCATCAAAGGCACCCAGCCTTCGGATACAGACAACATCCATACTTACGTCAGAATCTGTACGAAGACAGGCTACTTGGCGACGCCGCTCTGCACTGAGGTTACGTCCTCTTTCGGCGTTCAGCGGCCGTACTACCCAGACCCTGCCGTGGGCGATATTGCATACGAGGTGCCGCACCTTTTCTGCTTCCTCCACAACCCCGACCCCGAGATGTACCCTGTGCCCGAAAACACCGAATATCAATACAACTGGGAGACGCGGGGAGTCGTGCAGGAACCTGAAGAGCCAGATGAGGAAGAAGGGGCGCAGCCCGGAAGCTCGCCTGGCGTGCCCGATTACAACGAATGGAACAGCCACCCGCAGAACGGTGCCGAACCGGGTGAGTTTACGCCTCCCGGCAGCATGTACGACGACATGCCTGAAAATCTGAGGCCTTTTTGGTAAATTATGGACCGTAAATTATAGACTGTAAATTATGGACTAACGCGGGCTGTCGCCCGCGTTAGCGGCTATTTTTCCTTTACTTTCGCCAGCTGCAGCTTGAAGATGTACCGCCTGATGCTAGCCTCGTGCGCTACGGGCAAGCCCACGAATTTGCAGCCTACCCCCTTAAGCCCGCTCTCGTACTCCTTGCGCCGAATGATTTCTGCGGTCAGAAGGAACGGCTGCCCGGCTTTGTCGAACACGAATTCAATTAACTGCCCGACCGCAAGGTCCGCTTGCGTCTGCACCAGCACTCCCGAGGCGCTGATGTCCCTGATTTCGGCGGGCAGCCTGACTTGGTTCCCCTCGCCGTCAAGGACTGGCCTTTTAGCGCTGTCGTAGACAGAAATTGTTGTTGGAAGCAGCACTTTGATCTTGAAGTTCTCGCGTCTCTGTATTATTTCGAGCATTTCAACAAGTTCGCATATTACGTCGTATGTCTTGTCGGCTTCGGATTCCCTCCTGAATTCCAGCAGGTTCGCCTTGTACGTGACGAGTCCGTGAGCGTCGCTGGACACAGTAATGATGAATGAAGTGTACATTAAATTCATAACTTCTTCATGCACCCTCAGACGGATCTTTTTATCCTCAAACTTGCGTATTATTTCTGCTTTCCCGAGCAGAACCCTTTCAGAAGAAAAAATCTGCGCTTTTGAATACTCGTCGATCATCTCCAACATCATTTTGCCTCCTTATTTAAACAACTCCTTCATTACCTCCGCAAACGTCTTCCTTTTGTTGTAACTGTCGTTTGTAAGCGCCTCCCCCAGCTCCTCAATGAGTTTTTTCTGTTTTGCGTTGAGCCTGACCGGCACTTCCAAGATGACTTTCACGTACAAGTCCCCCATTTTGCCGCCCCTGACGGGCTTTATCCCTTTGCCTTTCAGCCTAAAAACAGTTTCCGGCTGAGTTCCCGCAGGGATAGTGTAGGACACCTTCTCGCTGAGAGTCGGAACGACCAGCTCGTCGCCCAGCGCCGCCTGTGCGAACGAAACAGGGATTTCGAGCCACAAATCTTGGCCTTTGCGCTTGAAAAGCTTGTGCGGCTTCACGGTAATCGCTATGTACAAGTCGCCGAACGGCCCCCCGTTTACCCCTGGTTCGCCTTGGCCCTTGATCGAAATGACCGAATCGTTGTCGACTCCGCCGGGGATGTCGACGGACATGGTGACGTCTTTCCTGACCTTGCCTGTCCCTCCGCATTCGGAGCAAGGGGTTTCGACGATTTTGCCAACGCCCTCGCACCGGTCGCAGCCGGTAACGCTTTGAAACTGCCCAAACGGCGTTCTCTGCGTTGTCCTGATCTCTCCTGTCCCTCCGCACTTGGGGCAGGTCACCTTGGCGCTGCCTGCCGCTGCGCCGCTTCCGTGGCAGGCTTCGCATTCGACAAATTTGTTTATCGTTACCTGCTTCTTTGTGCCAAACGCCGCCTCTTCAAACGTTATGACGACGCCTTTCTGCATGTCGCGGCCTTTCATCGGAGCGTTTCTGCGCCGCGACTGGCTGTATCCGCCTCCGAACATGCCTCCGAAAATGTCGAATATGTCCTCAAAACCGCCGGCGCCGCCGCCAAACCCTGCGCCGCCAAACCCTGCGCTTGGGTCGACGCCG
>JGI24705J35276_12238178_pt1 | contig 16911 bp, 8 predicted proteins | sample TergutNt197P4_FD_35276 | JGI IMG/M metagenome (IMG submission 35276) | reverse complement strand
GAGCCAGTACAATGGTCATGGGACGTATAGCCTGTTCGGTCAAACGATATAGACTGTTTGTGAGATAATGTATATCGGTAGCAGCTATCGGAGCCAATTTCCACTCGCGTATCCAACTTAATGCACGCGGATACCATTCCGCTTCGTTGAACACTTCTACCGCATGAATATCGCCTGACTCAAGCAAACGCCGGTTCACATCAAACATCATACAAGTGTCAATTGCCCATCCGGGATGATTCCAAATGATAAACCCGCCTTGTTTGACGGCTTCTCTTACAGCGTCTTCGGTTGGAATGTCCAATGTTTTTGCGGCATCCGTGATGAAAATGGCATTGAGATGACCACCTTCTTCCTTTGCACGTGTAATTTCAGTTCCTTGTATCAAAATCATCCCCCGACGATCGGCTTCAGGTTTAGCCAGTTCGTACGAAGAATTGGGACCACCTGTCACATTTTGCTTTGAAGGCGTAGCTGAAGTATGATCGGTGATGGCAATCGCATCAAGCCCATCCTGCCAGGCTTCCTTGGCCCTTGCAGAAGGCCAGACGTCGCCATCGGAAAAAACTGTGTGGATATGAAAATCACACTTAACCGGTGTTAAGCCATTTACAGATGGAAGCCGGATGATCCGACGTGTGTTTTCATACAACATATCATCGTGATATTCAGTACGATTAATGTCGTAAACATACTTTTGCGAAAATGTGATGGTTGCCGGCAAAAGTAATAAAATTGTCAAAAAGAAGTTAACTTTTTTCATATTGATATAACGTTATTTATTTGAAAAATTCAAAATCCATAGTTTTACAGATAAATGGCACAAAGTTAAAAGGTTTATTCATTTCAGAAAATGTAATAAATGTTTTTTTGTGTGAAAAAAACGAAAATGATGATTTTATTTTACATTTTTTTCGATAAAGTCACATAAATAGTTGTACCTTTACAAGTCCAAATTGCATCCGTGTGTTTTTTTATGCAATAAGAGTGAGCGAAAAAAGTAAAAAAATAATATATAATGATTAACAAATGGAATATTCGATCCAATACAGAAGAGGAATTTCGACTGGCAAACATATTGGCGGAAGGGTTGGAACTTAGTCCGCTACTCTGTCTTTTGCTTGTTCAGCGAGGTATCTTTACTGTAGAAGCCGCAAAGAAATTTTTTAAACCAAACTTGAGTGATTTGCCTGATCCGTTTCTTTTGCCCGACATGCACAAGGCGGTAAAAAGATTAAACAGGGCGTTGGGTGACAAGGAAAAAATCTTAGTTTACGGGGATTATGATGTTGACGGCACTACGGCTGTTGCTTTGGTATATAAATTTCTACGGCCTCATACTTTTTCATCTATTTTGGATTATTATATCCCAAATCGCTATGACGAAGGGTATGGGATTTCGTATAAGGGAATTGATTATGCTTATGAGAATGGATTTACATTAGTCATTGCCTTAGATTGCGGGATCAAAGCGATTGAGAAAATAGAGTATGCGCGCGAAAAAGGGATTGATTTTATTATCTGTGATCATCATAATCCCGATGATGAACTGCCGAATGCGGTAGCCGTCTTAGACGCCAAACGTATAGATTCGGTATATCCTTATGAGCATCTCTCGGGATGCGGTGTCGGTTTCAAATTTATGCAGGCTTTTGCAGAAAGCAATGACATTCCATTTTCCGGCCTTGATAATTTACTCGAACTGACGGCTGTCAGTATTGCTTCTGATATAGTGCCTATTACAGGCGAAAACCGTATCCTGGCTTATTACGGATTGAGGCAACTGAATAGCAATCCAAGTTTGGGACTCAAAGGTATTATCAATGTATGCGGACTGTCAGGTAAAGAGATCACAATCAGCGATGTGGTATTTAAAATCGGGCCGCGCATCAATGCTTCTGGACGCATGATGAATGGAAAAGAAGCGGTTGATTTGCTATTAGCGAAAGACATGGAAATAGCTACTGAAAAGAGTAAAAATATCAATCAATATAACGAGGAACGTCGTGAGTTGGATAAACAGATTACTGACGAAGCCAATGCGATCATTAATGAGATACAAAATATTGAAGACCAAAAAGGAATCGTCGTATATAATCCTGAATGGCATAAGGGAGTGATTGGAATTGTCGCCTCCCGACTGTCGGAAAAGTATTACCGCCCTTCAGTAGTGCTCACTAAGTCGTCCGAACTGATTACCGGTTCGGCACGCTCAATAGCCGGTTTTGATATATATAAAGCGATTGAAGGCTGCCGGGATTTATTAGAAAATTTTGGCGGACATACGTATGCTGCCGGTCTTTCATTGAAAGAAGAGAATCTCGGAAAATTCATCGAACGGTTTATGCAATTTGCGGATGAAGAAATAGATCCGGAACAAATGACGCCACAAATAGATATTGATCAGGTGATAGATTTAAAGGAGATCAATGTAAAATTCATGAATGAATTGAAAAAACTTAATCCTTTTGGGCCAAACAATGAAAAGCCCGTTTTCTGTTCGTTGCAAGTAAAGGATTATGGCACCAGTCGGTTGGTAGGAAAAGACCAGGAGCATTTAAAACTTGAGATTTACGATGATCGGAGTAGCGGAGGTCCTGTGCACGGAATTGCTTTTGGAATGTCTAAATATTTCGACTATATCAAAGACGGTCAGCCATTTGATATTTGTTATACGGTAGAAGAGAATACCTATAATGGCAATACTATGATCCAATTGATGATCAAAAACATACGACCCTCTTTATTGAATTAAGAAAGATGAATTATAAATTGAAAAGATGTCCTGAACTAAACGCTAAACTATATACGTTATTAACAAAATTCTAACTCCGTGGATTCGTCAGAACTGCTTGTAATCTTAGAAAAATACTGGGGCTATACTTCATTCCGACCGTTACAGGAGGACATTATCCGATCAGTTTGTGCACGCAAAGACACACTTGGATTAATGCCGACAGGCGGAGGTAAATCTATTACTTTTCAGGTTCCGGCAATGATGATGCAGGGACTGTGTATTGTCATTACTCCCTTGATTTCCTTGATGAAAGACCAGGTGGACAATCTAAAGACACTGGGGATTAAAGCGACTACTGTCTATACCGGTATGTCGCACGAAGAAATCGTCACACAGTTGGAAAATTGTATTTACGGAAACTACAAATTTCTCTACATATCACCCGAGCGCCTGTCTTCCAAACTGTTCCAAAGTAAGTTACAAGCTATGGAAGTCATCTTGCTGGTTGTTGACGAAAGCCACTGTATCTCACAATGGGGTTATGATTTTCGCCCGTCTTACCTGAATATCGCTTCAATTCGGGAATTATTACCTGATGTACCGGTGCTTGCGATTACTGCCACGGCAACGCCCGAAGTAGTGCACGATATTCAGGAAAAGCTTTTTTTCCGGCATAAAAACGTTTTCAAAAAAAGCTTTGTCCGGCAGAATCTTTCTTATGTTGTAAGATATACAGAAGATAAACAACAGACACTCATTTATTTGCTAAACAAGGTGCCGGGTACAGCGATTGTGTATGTACGCAATCGCAGGCAATCGCAGGAAATTGCTGCTATTTTGCTACAAGCGGGTGTTTCGGCCGAATATTTCCATGCCGGACTTGTTCGTGCAACAAAAGAGAAACGACAAAACCTGTGGAAAAATAATACCTGCCGGGTGATGGTTGCCACAAACGCATTTGGCATGGGGATTGACAAACCTGATGTTCGTTTGGTGGTACACTGGGATATGCCAGGCTCGCTCGAAGAGTATTTCCAGGAAGCAGGAAGAGCCGGAAGAGACGGGAAGAGGGCGTATGCCGTTGTATTGTGTAACGATGGTGAAAAAGCAAAACTGAAAAAACGTCTTACAGACGAATACCCCGATAAAGAATATGTTATCAGGGTCTATGAAGCACTGGGTAATTATTTTCAAATCGCTTCAGGGTTTGGAGATTACACAACGCATGATTTTTCTCTGCAGGACTTTTGCACCGCTTTTAAGTTTTCATTTAATCAGGCACATAATGCACTAAAGATAATGGAATTATCAGGATATATCGAATATATTGAGGAACCGGATAATGCTTCGCGGATGATTTTTACGGTTACACGCGACGAACTGTACCCCGCATTAAGCCAGGAGCAGTTGACTGACGAAGTTGTACAGATAATACTTCGTTCATATACCGGTTTATTTGCTGATTATGTGTATATTGACGAAACAATGATTGCATCGCGTGCCGGCGTAACTCATCAGGAAGTCTATGACTGTTTGACTGCACTTTCAAAACATCACATTATTCATTATGTTCCGCGAAAAAAAATGCCGCAAATCATTTACACTCGTTCCAGAGAAGAGGCGAAATATGTGGTGATTCCTCGTTTTGCATACGAAGACCGAAAGAAAAAGGATGAAAAAAGAATTGAACGTGTAACGGCCTATCTCAACGAAAAACATCATTGCCGGACCCGGTTGTTACTTCATTATTTCGGAGAGAAAAGTCCCTCTGACTGTAAAACATGCGATATTTGTCTGCGTAAGACACAGTCGGGATTATCTCAGTGGGAATTTAACTTAGTGCGTGAAAGACTTATTGAGTATGTGGCAGAAAGTGGAAAAGACATGCTGGGGTTAGCAGAAAAATTACCTTTAGACAAGGATAAAAATATTCAAGTCATCCGCTTCCTGCTCGAACATGATGAACGGTTTCGCATAGAAGACGGTAAAATAATGGTTAGTGCTTAACGGTTAACTACTAACTTTTACTTTCCTGCATTGTATGATTACTTTCTTTTCATCGGCCAGTGTGGTGGCAAAAAGATAACAGTCGCCGCCGTCAGTTACACGTGTACGTTGGCGCAGTTCGCTGACCTGCACTGGAAAATTACGAATTGCAATATGGGCTTGCGGGATGGTTTTATGGATTTGCTTACAGAGTTTTCCGCTAAATTGAAATACTTCCAGTACCTGGAAGATGCGCCCCGGAAAATCAGTCAATAATTTTTCGGAAGTATATAGATGGGTGTTTTTGTGTAATTTTTCTACGCCTGTCAAGATGGCAATCTGTTTATATCCTCCTGCTTTTAAAATAGACGTATTTGGTTCGTATAAATAGGTTTGTACAGAATTACTTATTACACATTGCCCGGTCTGTTCGGTCGAAAGCATGAAACGAAAAGATTGCTCGACGCCTTCGGTTGTGTAGTTGATGCAATGGATATAAACCTCCCCCTGCCCCCTCCGGAGGGGGATATTTACATAGTTTTGGCATACAAACAACAGTTCCTTACATTCATTTCTGACAGATACGACATGTATCTCGGTTGTTTCCGGCAATAAACGGAGCGTATGTTTAATATCGAGCATAGGTGATAGTTTGGCAATCACTTTCTGCGCTTTCGATAACATCAGAGGCAGGATTTTCTGTAAATCGGGTTCGCAGTCGGACAAGGCAACGAAACGGCGGTTTGATTTGTCGCGTCGTGCCGGGTCAATATAAATGATATCAACAGATTGCATCTTTTTCAATACATTTTCGGCGTTGTCGTTGTAACCTGTGATATTATGAATTTGCAATTGAGAAAAATTATGCATTGCTATGTCGAAACATTCACTTGATCGTTCCACATAAATTACTTGCGGCACACTCCGCGCAAAGAAGTACATATCTACTCCCAGTCCGCCGGTCAGGTCGCATAGAGACTTTTCGTCCCGAAGCAAACGCAATTTGTAACGGGCGGTTTGTTCCGACGAGCATTGTTCGACAGCCATTTTAGATGGAAAAAGTAACGAAGTGTTTACAAACCAGGTCGGTAACTTTTCTCGGATAGCGCGTCGTGCCCTGATTTGATCAACGGCAAAAGGCACATCTATGGCCGGATAACGTTTGGCCGAAAGCAATAGTTCAGCCAAATCATCCTCAGAATGCTCATTAATAAATGAATACAAAGTATTTAACAGCCGTCCGCCGAAAGTTCTGTACCGATTGCCTGTTTCAGGAAGAATCTCCGTGACTAATCCGGATTTCCGAACATATAAGTATAATGCCTCAAAGAATGGATCTCCGCTTAGTGTGGATGAATCTCCAATAAGAAATAACTTCTTTTTTGCGCGTGTTATTGCGACATTTATTCGTCTATAATCTGCCAGAAATCCGATTTGAGAATGTTTGTTCGATCTGACTAAGCTGATAATAATCACGTCGCGTTCCTGTCCCTGAAATCCATCTATCGTTTTGACAATAATCAACTTACGTAACATTAATTGTTTAAGGAAACCGTCGTTGTAAATCTTTTTCCTGAATAAATCAACCTGGGCTGCGTAAGGAGATATGATACCAAAAGAGATTTTATCATTCATAATGCGTGATGGGTCGAGTTTTTCTATATAGGCGAAAAGAGTTTGCATGACAATTTCAACTTCTTCAAAGTTATAGATACTTGTTCCGCTATCCTGTCTGTTTTCATTAAATTTACATAAAGAGGTATCTATCCATTCGACAGGTATATCGTTATCAATCAGTTTTTTGATTCGAATAGTTTCTGATGCTTTCAAACGTCCTTTATAAAACCATTGAGAGGAAAACTTCATAATAGATTCGTGCATTCTATATTGGGTCAACAGCATCGTACTGTATTCCGGTTTTTTAGCAATGATTTTTTCGAACAAGGTAAACATCAAACCTGTACGGGCAGCTTCATACGATTTGATCGTTGGAGGCAATTGCTTGTGATCGCCGGCAAAAATCACACGATGGGCTTTTGTAATGGGCACCCAGCAGGCAGGCTCTAATGCTTGCGCCGCTTCGTCAATGAATACAGTTGAAAAGGAAATATCTCTAAGAATCTTATTTACAGAACCTATCATGGTGGCGGCTACTACGCGGTTTTCGTCGAAAATAGCTGTTTTAATTCGTAATGCCATGAGTTCTGCATAGTATCTATAATTATTGATTTCTCTACGTAGCTCTTTCTTTTTTTGGCGATTACGTGAGGTGTAGGCATATTCCGACTGTAAATTTTGTATTGTGGTTTTACACGACAGGATATCGGCATAATAAGGGTGTTCGAAGTATTTTGATTCGTATGTTACATTCAACAACTCGTCCGTTACTTTTGCAGGATTGCCTATTCTTACGACATTAATATCCCTTTCCATCAATTTTTCGGCAATAACATCAACAGCAATATTGTTATATGCGCACACCATAACCTGACGCTCTGTTTTTAATGTTTCAATAATCGCTTCAACCAGTGTCGTCGTTTTCCCTGTTCCGGGAGGACCGTGAACAATGGCAATATCATGTGAAGCGAGGATATTGTTGACAGCCATTTGTTGCGACTGATTTAGCCACTCACTTTGATATGAAGTGTTGTACTGAAAGGTCGCTATCTGATTTCCAAGCATAATATCCCTTAGTTGCGCCAACCGGTTATCGTCTGCCTGCTGAATGTCGTCTAATGCCTTTTCCATTACGGAAAAGGTATATTTACTGAATGTCAGGTGAATGCCTATACCGGTTTCTGTTTCCAACCAAAGGATCGGTTTTTTTGCGATATAAGATATTTCTACTTTCTTGTCAAGAATCAATTCTATGACGCCTTCTGTCATACGCACAATAGCCCCCGTACTTATATCAGCCTTAAAAATTTTAATCGCGTTGCCCGGTTGAAATGAATGTTCGCTTTCAATTTCATCCGGTAAATGAAATGTCACGTTAATCTTTTCTTCTTTTTCTATGTTTGTATGGCTGAATATTAGCGGATACCAACAAATCCCTTGTTTGGCAGCTTTCTCGATTTTTAACAGGGAAAAATCTTTAAATTGCTTTTTGAAAAAACTGTCTTCTTCGTTTTTTTCGAGGCTCAAAAGGTATCTTAGTCTCTCTATTTTTTTCTTAACCCTGGTCTCCATCATCCATAAAAAAAGTCCGGTCTATCATTAATTCCTTACAAACCCAACTCTGCCCTGTTTTTTATTTAATTGTTCTGATTTACATAATGTGTGTAGTTGTGCCAGTGTGAGGTTGGCGCCTGTCAGAATAAATTCTACGGTTTGTCTGCGGGCAATATTCTCTATTTCGCCACCGCTGAAATCGTAAGCTGCTGCTAATTCGGCGGCGAATTCGGGGGTGAGCGATGGTATCAACGTCAGCCATATCGCCTGTTTGGTTTCGTTCGACGGCTTTTTAAACTCCACTTTGTAGAGGAAACGCCGATCAAAGGCATGATCGAGATTCTGCGTCAGGTTGGTGGTGGCAATCAGAATACCTTCAATATTTTCTATTTCCTGAAGGATAATATTTTGTATTGCGTTTGCAGTTTGCTCTACGGAACGCTCTGTGTTTTCATGCCGTTTACCGATAATAGCGTCGGCTTCGTTAAAAAGCAGAATAGGCGCCGTGCTATACTTTTTTACCCAAACGCGGTAATGGTCGAAAACCTCCTTGATTCGTTTCTCACTTTCGCCGTACCACATACTTTTGGTTTCGCTGATGTTCACCGGAAAGATGTCGCGTCGGGTTTGACGGGCAATCTGATATACGGTTTCAGTCTTTCCTGTGCCGGGTGCACCGTAGAAAAGACAGGCAAAACCTTTCCTCATACCTGAATCGGCCAGTCGTTGTTGCACTTTCAGGAAATGAGTATCGTCCAGAAGACTTGTTAACGTATCTATCTGCGCACGTTCTTGTGAATTGTAAAACAACTCTTTATGTGTTATGCTCCTGTAATTAATGAGCTCTTTTACTTTTGTAGTTTTGATCGCTGGTTCTATCTTTTCTTTCTTTTCTCTGGTTCTTTCAATTATTTCGTCAATGACAGGAAACAGTTCGGGAAACAGCTTTTTTTGAGTTTTATCTGTAAGGAAGTAATGATTGTCATTATTTTCAATCAGACTGTGTGTAAACAGTGGATGGGTCTTTTTTAAAAACTGAAACCGAACAGTTCTGTAATCGCTTTTTGCATCGTACAACTCTTCCAAATCTGACAGTTTCACTTTTTCATAATTGTTGTTGACTAACAAATGACAGAAATATAACAAAATAATCAATTCGTTTTCCTGTAAATTGAGTTCAAACACAGCGTGTGCATACGGAGCCTGCACACCAGTCAACAAATCAATCAATCGCTCCGAGAGTTCGCCGGATGTCAGTTCTATATCATCGAAAATCATGCCAATTTTGACAAACAGCTCGTCATTAGTCATTTCCTTAACAGTGGATTTCTTTTTGCCGGTTTTAGGTATCCCTTTACTGGCAATATCCAATAGTTGGACAATTTGTTCATCCTGCATTTCATTTTGCGCATATTGCAAGACATACGGGTCGGTTTTAATAGCTGCATGGTTAATCTTAGTCCGGAGCGAAAGTCCATCAAGCGATGTACAACGGCTCAGTGCCACATAAACCTGTCCAGGTGCAAAAGCAGCGCCCAAATCGGCTATCACAAGATCAAAAGTCAACCCCTGACTCTTGTGAACGGTAATCGCCCATGCAAGCCTTAACGGAAACTGTGTAAACGTGCCGATTACTTCTTCCTGTATTTTTTTCCGCCGTCTGTTCCACGTATAACGCACATTTTGCCATTCTGCACGGAGTACTTCTATCTTATCGCCTTCAGGAAACTCGACTATCAACATATTTTCGTCTGTTTTTATGATATGTCCGATTTTTCCGTTGAAGTAAGTGGGCGGATTGTTCCTCAGAAACATAACCTGTGCGCCTAATTTCAATTGCAGGTTACGGTTGGCAGGAATTATTTCATCGGGAAATACACCTGTTACTTCAGCTTCGTAAATCTCTTCTTTTTCAGGCAGGTTCGTAAGTTTGGTACGGTTGATTTCATCCACTATGTGATTGTGGGTAGCCAGTGTGATATACGCTGATTTCTCGTCGGGCGTGAACGATGGGTTATAGCGTGAATGAAGCAGACTCATATCCCTGTCTGTCACGCGGTTGATACGGATGTTACTTAATAGGTCTATGAAAGCCTTGTCTTTTTGCCGGTAAATCTTTTTCAGTTCGATATATACAGGCGGATGTTCGCTGATAACTTTCGAACTGAAGAAAAAGGGACTTACATAAAAAGTGCTCAATATCTTCCATTCCTCTGCGTGGGTGATGGGTGACAACTGAAAGGTATCGCCAATCAAAAGTACCTGCACCCCGCCAAACGGCTCGCTTTCCCAGTCGCGGTAAATACGTAGTATCTTGTCAATTACGTCAAGCAAATCACAGCGCACCATCGAAACTTCATCTATGATGAGGAGTTGCAGGTTGCGTATTATCTTCAACTTATCCTCTTTATAACGGAAATGGTCGAAAATGGTGTCACGGTCGTCATCGCTTTTTGGCGCCACTTTCCTCAAACGGTTATCTTCGGGAACATAAACGCTTGGTTTGATTTGGAAAAACGAATGAATAGTTTGTCCACCCGCATTGACAGCTGCCACGCCGGTCGGCGCAAGCACGATATGCTCCTTATCAGTGGTCTGTCTGATGTATTTCAGGAATGTAGTTTTGCCCGTCCCTGCCTTTCCGGTAAGATATACAATCCGGTCGGTACACCGGATAAATTCGGCGGCATGCCAAAAAGAAGCATTACTATCGTCTAATTCTATTGAGTCAAATGTCATTTATTGTCTTACTTTTTGTCTTTAAAACAATACCAACGCCATGTTATTCAATTCATTATTTACAAATTATCATTTTCAAATAACCTTTACAATCCTTGCATATCCGCTGCCGAAGGAGGAGGTGAGTCCAATCCCCAGCGTTCGTTCGGACGGTTGCCCATGACCAAAACAAGCGTGCCTCCATTGACCAAATCGTTGTGTGTAAACCATGTGCGGTTTAGAGAACGGCCATTTAACGTGGCCGACTGAATGTATTTATTACTCCATGACGAGTTTTTTGCTTCTACTGTAAATGTCTTGCCATTAGCCAATTTGATACTTGAGCGTGTAAAAATAGGACTTCCCAGTGTATAGACAGGTATGCCGGGCGAAACAGGATAAAATCCTATACATGAAAAAACGACAAAAGCCGACATCCCTCCGCCGTCTTCATCACCAGGGATACCCATCAGGTCATTGCGAAACCAACTTTCGAGCAACATACGGATTCGTTTTTGTGTTTTCCAGGGCTGCCCTGCATAATTATAAAGGTACGGAATATGGAAACTTGGTTCGTTGCCCATCACAAACTGACCAACATTGCCTGTTGCATCAGGCTGAATGGCATAATATTGCCATTTCGACATCGTCAGAGGCTCGACAAAGAGTCTGTCTAATTTTTCCGTAAAAGGCAGGTTTCCGCCGAACAATTCGATAAGGTCTGCAATATTATGATGCACATCCCAGTTGTATGTCCAGGCATTGTTTTCATCATAATAATCCCTTGCTCCAATACCTCCGGAAAAAATATAATCGAAAGGTTCGATAAATTTCCCATCCTTATCTTTCGGATGGAAGAAGCCTGAATCTTTATTAAATAAATTCCTGTAATTGAATGCGCTTTTGAGAAAGAGTTCATAGTCTTCTTCTTTATCTAATGCTTTAGCCATCTGTGCGATACACCAATCGTCGTAGGACGCTGCTAACGTCACAGCCACCGCATTACGTTTTTCAAAAGGATGCACTAACGGCTCGGTTTCTTTTTCTCCGGGTCGCAGTGCCGGAAACCATCCATGCTTGTGATAAAAATCATCCAATGTCGTTTTGGGGGCGCGGCGCCATGGCAACATTGTCTCATTGAGTACTGTATTTTTCATGCCTTCATAGGCTTTTTCAACGTCAAATTCCAATCCTTTGCTAAGTGCATCGGCAAACACTGCGGCGGCATGGTTACCATTCATGCTATGGTTATCACCTGAGACAGTCGGAAATGTCGGCATCCATTTTTCTTCGCTTTGTTCGCACATCCTTATATAGGATGCCAATCTTTCTTCCTGTTGCCTGGGATTCAAAATGATCTGTAAAGGGTGAAGAGCATGGTAAGTATCCCATACCCAGTCGTCTGTCCAGAATGAAACGCCCTCATCATCGTGCACCTGACCATCAAATCCACTGAAATACCTGCCATCTTCGGAAATATTTATCATACGTTCGTGGGCGCGGTAGAGCGCTGTATAGAAAACCGTTTTCTGATCTTCAGTAGCCCCTTCGACTTGAATTTTTCCCAAGGTTTTATTCCATTCGGTGCGGGCAGCTTTTGCAACCGGTTCAATATCAAAACCGACAATTTCATTTTCAAGATTTTTCTTTGCCTGTTCTACGCTGATATAGGACACTCCATAGCGCAGTCTCACTTCTTTTACGTTCCTGTCAAATTCAGCATAACACGCTTTTCTACGCATAGAATCACGAATCCCTGTTTCAATGGGTGTCTGTTCAAATGCGAGGTAAAAATAATGTTTAGCGCCACGATAATCTTCGTATCCGCTCATCACATTCTCTTCGACATGGAGTTCGCCGCTACGAGCCGTACGAAGCATCACATAGCGATGACCTTCTTTTTCGAACTTAAAAGTAAAGACTCCCGAACGAGCTGCCGGTGCAAACTGCGCAGTAACAGCATAGTCGTCAAACCAGACAGAATATTGATATGGAGTGGATAGTTCCTGATCGTAGCGATAGTTCAGGATGGGCGTCAGATTGTCGAACTCTCCGCAAAAAGGCATCAGGTACAATACATCCCCCCCTCTGTGCGAAGGTACATTCAATGGAAGGCCCGACATGCGATCTGTTACAAATTCCGTATGAGCAGGAATCATCCGCACCATGCTATTCGGTAAATGAGTAACAGGAAATGTAGGGACTAAGAGAATACTGATATTCCCGATCCGGTTGTTTACATAGTCAACAGGTTCTTTCTTAGGCACAAAAATACCTGAATGATGCTGTTCGCAATTCATCAAAAACATAACCGACAATAACGATAAAAGAGTGATTAAGTGCTTTTTATCTTTTTTTATAGCCGACAAAAATAGAAAAATCTTCGTTGTTTTCATTTTGTAATAGTAGTTGTAGTGTTGGTGCAAAAGTAAAATAAATAATTGAAAATTGAAAATTGAAAATTGAGAATTATTTATCTTTGTATTTCGTAAGCCTCACAAAAAAATGAACAGGATGGAAAAAACAAAACTGATTGATGTAAGAGAAGTGCTTTATCAGAAAGCACCGAGAACCGCAAAAAAAATTCCAAACTTTTTAGTCAATTATCTGATTCGAACAATTCATCAGGAAGAAATAAATGACTTTATATCCCGTCATCAAGACATTGATGGCGTGGAATTTATGCAAGCATTTGTGGATGAAAACAATATACAATTAGTGGTTCACGGGCAGAATCATATTCCGGAAGACGGGGGAAAATACATTTTTGCGTCTAATCATCCGTTAGGCGGCCTTGATGGTATTTGTTTAGCCGCTTTTCTGGGCAAATATTACGAATCGAAAGTCAGTCTTTTGGTTAACGATTTGTTGTTGTTTATTCCGAATTTGAGGTCTGTTTTCGTTCCGATAAACAAACATGGCGCCCAGGGAAAACAGTCAGCATTGAAAATCGAAGAAGCTTTTGCTTCGGACAAACAGATCGTGACTTTTCCGGCCGGCCTTTGTTCGCGAAAGCAAAAAGGAGAAATCCGTGATCTGGAATGGAAAAAATCCTTTATACAAAAGGCAATAGCATTTAAGCGAAACGTCGTTCCTGTCTATTTCGATGGACGCAACTCAAACTTTTTTTATCGTTTTGCAAATTTTCGCAAGCAATTAGGCATAAAAATGAATTACGAAATGCTATATTTGCCGGATGAAATGTATAAACAAAAAAATAAATTGTTTCACATTTACTTTGGCACTCCAATTCCATGGCAGACTTTCGGTCACAGTAAAGTATCTGCCGAATGGGCTGAATGGGTAAAACAAAAAGTGTATTTATTGAAAGAAAAATAAAGTTTTTTATGCAAGATATCATTCAAACGATTGACAGAGATTTACTGAAAAGCGAATTGACGCAGGAAAAACTGCTTCGACGTACCAATAAATCAAATAACGAGATATATGTTGTCACTGCGAATGATTCTCCACACGTCATGTTGGAAATTGGGCGCCTTCGCGAAATCGCCTTTCGGTACTATGGAGGAGGTACCGGACTTAATGCCGATATAGACGAATTTGATACTATGGAAAATGCTTACAGACAATTGATTGTGTGGAATCCAACAGACAGTCAGATTTTGGGTGGATACCGTTTTCTTTGTGGGAACGACGTTAGATTTAATGCTGATGGAATGCCTGTTTTGGCAACAGCTCATTTGTTTGATTTTTCGGATGAGTTTTTGAACAACTACCTGCCTTACACGGTTGAGTTAGGCCGTTCGTTTGTTTCATTGGATTATCAGGCCACTTTGGGTAATAAGAAAGGCATCTTTATTTTGGATAATTTGTGGGATGGTTTGGGAGCTTTATCTGTTATCAACCCTTCTTTAAAATATTTCTATGGTAAGGTAACGATGTATGCCTCTTATAATACGGAAGCCCGCAATATGATTTTGTATTTTCTGAATTTACATTTTCCTGATGAGAAGGGGCTGGTTTTGCCAAAACATCCTTTGAATACAGATATTGATATTCCTAAGATGAAAACGTTGTTTTGTTATGATAATTTCAAGGATAATTACAAAGTTTTGAATCAGGAGGTTCGAAGGTTGGGATATAATGTGCCGCCTCTGATTAATGCGTATATGAGTCTGTCGCCCAAGATGCGCGTATTTGGAACGGCAATTAATGGCTATTTTGGTGATGTGGAAGAGACAGGCATATTGATTGCTATTGATGAAATACTTGAAGAGAAAAAGAAACGACATATCGAAAGTTATTTTGAGAATATTTAATACTGTCACTATAAACTAATTACTTGTATCAATATGGAAGAACAAAGAAGACATTTTATCAAAAAAATGATAGCCGGGGGCGTGGCGGCATCAACTTTTCCACATTTAATGTTTGGAAAAGAATCCGGTCGTGCACTTGCAAAAAACAAAATACCAGGACAGGAAGTACCTCCTGTTCGCTTAGCGCTTATTGGGAAAGGCAGTCAGGGAACAAACGATACCCGGACAGCGTTGAAAGTGCCCGGAGTGAAGTTGGTGGCTGTTTGTGATCTGTATGATATGCGTTTACAAGCGGCAAAGCAAGAATGGGGCAACGATATCGCCGTGACCCGTGAATACAAAGATATCCTTTCACGCAATGATGTGGATGCTGTGATCGTAGGCACATCGGATCACTGGCATCAGAAAATATGTATTGAAGCCATGAAAGCGGGGAAACATGTCTATTGCGAAAAGCCTGTGATACATAAGATTGCAGAAGCAAAAGATTTGATAAAGGCACAGGAGTTGAGCGGACGTGTATTCCAGTCGGGAAGTCAGGGGATGTCGTCGATAGGCAACAGAAAAGCCAAACAGTTGGTCAAAAGCGGAGCGATCGGTAAAGTCAATTTAGTGGAAGCAGCCTTCACTTCGGGACCACGACAGGGTTGCAGGATTCCCGAAGGACTTGCTCCGTCAGATATTTGGTGGGATCGCTATATTATGAATGCACCGAAAGTTCCTTTCGAGCCATCCCGTTTTTTCTGTTGGCGTCATTGGAAGGACTACGGAACAGGCATTGCAGGCGACCTGTTTGTGCATGTATTATCCAGTTTGCAATTTATTATGGATGCGAAAGGACCGGAAAAGGTCTATACCACAGGAGACATGGATGGGGTGGGGGACACACCTTATATCATGCTGGGTTTTTTTGATTATCCTGCCCGAAATGGAAATAATGCTTTCAAAGCTGCTTTGACGGCCAACTATGCTGATGGCGTATCGAGAAAATGGGGGAGTCTGGATTTTACCATCATAGGAAGCGAAGGGACGCTTCGTGTGGAATGGGACAAAGTGACATTGAAAAAGCCAAGAAATGCTTCGGTTTCCGATTACACAGGACTGGCTTCTTTAGGCGCTACAATAGATAGACCGCAGCAAATAAGTGAGACAGAACTCGTTTTTGCGGAACAAGGCTATAATAATTGTGATTTGGATCATAGCACTCGTTTTTTCGATGCCATACGCAATAAAACGAAAGTCGAAGCAGATGTGGCGTTTGCAGTTCAAACAGCTGTTCCGGCAATTATGTGTTTTGAGAGTTTTCTATCGGGGAGACCGGTCTATTGGGATGCGGATAAATTGAAAATGAAAAAGTAATGGACTTCAAATTATGGAAAAAGAAGAATTGTTGGAAGTAGTAAGGAAAAAAGCGCAGGTTTGGTTGGGACATGAGTTCGATGAAGAAACGCGTAAAGAAGTACAGGCATTATTAGACGCCGACGATCCGACCGAACTTATCGAATCTTTTTATAAAGATTTGGAATTTGGGACAGGAGGGCTGCGTGGTATCATGGGGGTTGGAACTAATCGAATGAATATATTTACTGTGGGTGCTGCTACACAGGGATTGGCAAATTATTTACGCAAGGAGTTTGCCGATATTGAACAAATCAAGGTAGTGGTGGGCTATGATTGCCGCAATAACAGCCGGTTATTTGCCGAAAAATCTGCCGACATTTTTTCTGCCAATGGGATCAAGGTCTTTCTTTTTGAAGACCTTCGACCTACCCCGGAGATATCGTTTGCCATCCGAAAACTAAGTTGCCAGAGTGGAATTATTATCACAGCTTCGCATAATCCTAAGGCATATAACGGTTATAAAGCCTATTGGGATGATGGTGCACAGATGATTGCGCCTCACGACAAGAATACGATTGCTGAAGTGAACAAAATCAAAAGCGCTGCTGATATAAAAATTGAAGCCCAAAAGGATTTGATAGAAATCATCGGAAAAGATTTTGACGAATTATATATTAA
>JGI24705J35276_12238179_pt1 | contig 16964 bp, 12 predicted proteins | sample TergutNt197P4_FD_35276 | JGI IMG/M metagenome (IMG submission 35276) | reverse complement strand
GAAGCAATGCTTCCATGCTTCAGTCAATATTACGGCAACCCTAGTTCCACGCATCTTTTCGGGCAGGACGCGCGCCGTGTTATTGACGAAGCGCGCCGAGGCGTTGCCAATCTGCTAGGTGCGGACACACGGGAAGTGGCGTTCACTTCCGGCGGCACTGAGTCTGATAACTGGGCGCTCCGGGGCGTGTGGCTTGCCGCCGGAGGGCATCATAAAAGCCCCGGCGCTCATTTTATCACGACGAAAATAGAACATCCGGCGATTCTTTCGACATGCAGGGCTATGGAATCAGACGGCGCGGAAATTACATACGTTTCGGCAGATGTCTCAGGCCGTGTGGATCCGGCGGACATTGAAAAAGCCATACGAAATACGACATTGCTTATTTCGGTGATGCACGCCAACAACGAAACAGGCGTGATTCAGCCCATCCGCGAAATCGCGGAAATCGCCCGGAAGCGCGGCGTAATGTTTCACACCGACGCCGTGCAGTCCGTCGGAAAAATTCGGGTGAATGTCCAAGAGCTTGGCGTGGACATGCTTTCCCTGTCCGCTCATAAGCTTCACGGGCCGAAGGGAATCGGCGTTCTTTATATCAGAAAAGGAACAAAGCTGGTTTCGTATATTACCGGCGGATCGCAGGAACGCAAACGCCGCGCCGGCACTGAAAATGTCCCGGCAATCGCCGGTCTTGGCAAGGCGGCGTTGCTTGCCGCCGAACACATTCCGGAAATGGCGGAGCGCGTCGGTATGTTACGAGACCGGCTTGAACGACATATCCTTGAGAAAATCGACGGATCGCGCGTCAACGGCAAAGACGAAGCGGACGCGCGTCTGCCTAATATCTCAAACATATCATTCGACCGTCTTGAAGGGGAAGCGGCCGTTATTGCGCTCGACCTGGAAAACATCGCCGTTTCGACTGGGTCGGCCTGCGCTTCCGGTTCAGTAGACCCTTCACATGTGCTGACCGCCATGGGGCTGCGCCCGGAAGTGGTGCAGGGATCTTTGCGATTCAGTCTCAGCCGTTTAACGACGGAAGCCGAGATAGACCGCGCGATGGAAATCCTGGAGAAGATCGTTATACGTATGAGACGCCTTAGGAAACTCTAATCGACATTTTCTCAATGGAAAATTCCGGGAAAAGGCATATGTTTTCAATATATTGACAATATTTGGCATTTCCTCTTAATCAATGTCCACAATAGTATCCTTTACACTCTGGAAACCGTCATGGGCGCTGTCGGGAAAAGAAAGGGTTTTAAGGATCTTGATCATGATGGGAATTACAATGACAAGACTCATCATGTCCGCAATCGGCGTGCAAAGCTGAATGCCGAAAAGGCCAAGCGATGGTTTTAAAATAAGCAGACTGGGGATAAGAAATAATCCTTGCCGTGATGTGGCAACGATGCTCGCTTCCCAGGCTTTTCCCATTGTTTGGGTCATCATGTTGCACATTATCACTATAGCCATGAATGGAAGGCTTATGCAACTGAGCCTGAGACCTCTTGCGCCTATGACGATTACATCAATGTCGTCTTTTCGGAACATGGCGATTATATGCGGGGCGAAAATTGCCATTACAATACACACTATAAAAAGACCTATGAAACATATATGGACACAGAACCAAAAAGATTTTTTAACCCTGCTATATAGTTTTGCTCCGTAATTAAAGCCGCATACAGGCTGGAAACCCTGGCCGAATCCAAGAATTACCGAAGTGGCGAACATGCAGAGCCGGTTGACAATGGAAATGGCCGCAATGGCTGCGTCTCCGTAATTCCCGGCAAAGTGGTTGATGATGATTGTAGCCACGCTCATGAGTCCCTGGCGTATAAGCGCTGGAACTCCTCCCCTGACCATTTCGATATATCTGGATGTCGAAGGGGAAAAATGTGAAATTTTTATCGGAATGTTGCCTTTACGGTTACAGCCGTAAAACAAAAGAATAAAAAAGCTCACAATCTGGCTGAGCATGGTAGCCGCGGCAGCTCCCTCGACCCCCATGTGGAAAACAAAAATAAAAAGAGGGTCAAGAAAAATATTCAGGATGGCTCCTGAAAGCATTCCTGCCATGGCAATGGACGCGCTGCCCTGAAACCTGAGCTGCTGATTCATTACCATAGCTGTTACCATCCAGGGGGAAGCCAGAAGAATGTAAAAAATATAATCCATCGCATGGGGTTTAATAGTGGCTGTTGCTCCCAGAGCGCTAGTCAGAGGTCCAAGAGCAAATAGCCCCGCAATTGAAAGGACGGTCATAATTAAAAAGCCGCTTAAAAAGCCGGTAGCGGCCATGCGGGAAGCGCCTTCGACATCCTGAGCGCCCAGCGCCCTTGACATGTAATTCCCCGACCCCTGGCCGAAGAAAAAGCCCATTGCCTGAATAATAGCCATCAGCGGAAAAGCTATGCCTACGCCGGCTACTTCGCTGGTCCCAAGGGCTGCAACAAAGTAAGTATCAGCCATGTTATAGAGTGATGAAATAAGCATTATGGCGATACTTGGCAGCGAAAGGGAAAGCACAAGCTTTTCCACCGGCATAGTTGTCATTTTAAGGTATTTTTCACTTTTTTGGGGAGAAGCGGCAACTACAGTCATGATTTAAGTATAGTGAAATATTTCCACAAAAACCAGGACGCGCTGAAAGACTTATCTTCCTACGCAAATCCTCACGCAATGTCTGTACACCATAGTATGCCGTGGCGCGGTGAACAGGGTGCGCGACATAAAAGTTCCAGACACGGGAGCGCGGGCGTCTTCGCCTGCACAGTTCCAAAAAAGTAGGTTGAAAGCCCGCTTCCTTATTGGAGATGTTAGCGGGTTATGCCCGCGCTTATTTTTATTGTGCAGGCGGGACGCCCGCGTTCCCGTGTCTGGAACTTTTATGGCGCGCTGCGCGGTGAACAATATCCAATGAAAAATCCCGGCGAATTTGCTACATTATTAAGTTGTTATGAATAATCGTGTCAATAGCCCGGAACCACAGTCGCTGACGCCTTATACTCTGGTGTCTACAGATGGCTGTTTTCACGCGATGATGGATAGCATCCGCGGCGCGCGACGACTGGCCATCGACACCGAAGCGGACAGTCTTTATCACTATTTTGAAAAAGTCTGCCTGCTGCAGTTGTCTACCGATGACGAAACATTTATTATCGATCCTCTGACGGTTACGACTGTAGGCGAACTTGGGCCGCTGATGAGAGATTCATCTATCGAGAAGGTTTTTCACGCATCCGGCTACGATATTTTCTGCCTGCAACGCGATTACAATTTTTCGTTTACAAATATTTTCGACACGCATCTGGCAGGTTCGCTGCTTGGATACGAGAAGCTCGGGCTTGGCATAATGATGGAAACGCTGATTGGCGTTCACCATCCAAAAGGCTGCCAACGCGACGATTGGTCGCGGCGCCCGTTACTTGCCGAACAGCTTGAATACGCCGCAATGGATACGCATCATCTGTTAAATCTCCGCGACGCGCTGGAAAAAGAACTGCAAAGGAAAAGCAGGCTGGAATGGGCGCGGGAAGAATTTGCGGAAACGGCTGCGGCTGAACGTTCCGGGAAAGAATTCGATCAGGAAGGCTTTCGCCGTATCAAGGGGTTCCACTCGCTTGATATGCGGAAACGTCTGACTTTGCGAGCGTTGTATCTCTTCCGGGACGAAGCGGCTCGAAAGCTTGACGCGCCGCCGTTCAAGGTTATGAATAATTCCGTGCTGGTTGACCTGACGCGCAGGCCGCCATCGTCAGCGCAGGAATTGTTTAAAAGACCGGGCGTTTCTTATCGGGTAGCCCGTAAATTCGGCGCTGAAATAGTCGATCTTATTGCTTCGGCGGGCGATGGCGATCCGGCGATTCTGGACATTACGCCACACACGTCTATGAAACCTCCCGGACGTACCGTGCGGCATTTGCTGGAACTGTTGAAAAAATGGCGGCAGGTGAAAGCGGAAGAGCTGAAACTCCACGTGGGCGTGATTTTCCCGGCCAATCTGCTGGAAAATTTGGCGGCCGCGCCGCCGACAAATATGGATGAGCTTATGGCTTTTCCCGGAATACGACGCTGGCGCGCTCGTGAGTTCGGACTGGATATATTGCAAACGCTAAATGGCGCAAACAACATGTAAATGATATGCAACTTCCAAAAATCTTTACCGCCGGGCAAAAATCAACAAATTCACAAAATTCTCCAGGGGACGGCAATCCCGCTCCAGCTACGGATATAAAGAAATTCTCCACATTTGAAGGCGTATTTACACCCACTGTTATGACGATCGTCGGCGTTGTTATATATCTCCGCGCCAACTTTGTGGTGGGACATGCCGGGATTTATCAGGCGCTTGTAATCCTTATTATTGCAAAGACGATAACAACACTCACCGGGCTTTCCATTTCCGCCATAGCCACAAATACCGATGTAAAGGGCGGTGGAGCGTACTACCTTATCTCGCGCTCAATAGGTCCCGAATTCGGCGGCGCTATCGCGCTTACGATATTCATCTCCCAGTCTCTCTCAATTCCGTTTTATATCATCGGTTTTTCTGAAGCGATGATACGCACATTTCCGGCGCTTGACCCATATTACACAATAATAGCTTTCGTTGGGTTCGCTATAACGGCATATTTTTCGTTCAAGGGCGCATCGCTGATTATCAAAGCCCAGTTTGTGGTCATGGCAATAATGGGATTGTCTATAGCGGCCTTCATGATTGGCGCGATCATAAAGTTTGATTCCCAAGTCTTCATGGAAAACATCAATCCGCTTGCGGGAAGCCCTTACTCCTTCTGGGCGCTGTTCGCCATATACTTCCCGGCCGTTACCGGAATAATTTCCGGCGTCAACATGTCGGGCGATCTCAGGAATCCGGCCCGCTCGATACCTGCCGGAACGCTTGCCGCAATTTTTGTCGGACTTTTGATTTATGCCGTGCAGATGCTTCTGTGCGGCGGCGCGATTACCCGCGTCGATCTTGTAGACAGACCTTATGACAGTCTGACCGGAATTTTGCCTTATTTCACGACTATATTGGTAGCGGCCGGCGTACTTACATCCACTCTGTCGAGCGCTCTGGCTACGATCCTTGGTGCGCCGCGGGTTTTGCAGTCGCTGGCGCAGGATAAACTGCTCAAGCCGGTCAATATCTTCGCGAAACTTTCGTCGCGCGGAGAACCGCTTAGGGCGACCATTCTGACGCTAACCATAGGCCTGGCTGTAATATATTTCGCCTGCAGGGGAGGAAGCGGCGGCGGTGCGTTCAACATGGTGGCGGCATTGGTCTCTATGTTTTTCCTGTGGACATATGGAATTATAAACCTCGCGGCTTTCGTTGAATCGTTCAGCCGCAACCCTTCTTTCCGACCCAGATTTAAGTTTTTTCACTGGTTCGGCGCTTTAACCGGCGCGGTAGCATGTTTTGCGGCGACTCTCCTCATTGACGTAACGGCCGCAATGCTTGCCGCGGTTGTATTTATAGGCCTGTTTTATTACGTGCGCAAGTTCGTCATGACGGCATCTTTTGGCGACGCGCGCAGGGGGTTCTTCTATTCGAGGACGAGGGATAATCTGCTGACGCTCTCATCTCTCCCGGTACATTCCAAAAACTGGCGTCCCACGGTTACGGTCTTCGCGGGCGAACCAAGCGAGAGGCTTCACCTTATAAAGTATGCCGACTGGCTCTCAAGCGGCCGCGGTATCATGACAATAGCGGCGATGGTTATGGGACACTTCGCAGAGATGCTTGACAGGCGCGCTGGAATCGTTTCGCTGTTTAACGATTTCCTGAACAAAAACCGCATCAAGGCATTTCCCGAAGTCCTTGTCACCCCCGACCTGCACACGGGAATAAGCCACTTTTTACAGACGAATTCGATAGGGCCGATAAAGCCAAACCTGGCGATATTCGGCTGGTCTAACGACGCGTCTCATGCGCGGAAGTTCCTGGACAGCATCCAGACCGCCGCCAATCTAAACATGAGCGTCGGGCTGATTTATGGAAAAGACCTGCCCGACCCGTTAGAGCGCCGCGACAGACGCCGTATCGACATCTGGTGGAGAGGTATGCGCAACGGCTCGCTGATGGTAATTCTCGCCTACCTGCTTTCACTGAATCCGGAGTGGAGGGGCGCGAAAATAAGACTGCTGCGCGTCGTTAGCAATAACGACGATAAGGAACATGCACGCATGGAGCTTGAGAAGCTAATTGATGCGGCCCGTATGGACATTCACGTAGAGCCGATACTTTCTGACGACAACTTTCCAAACCTGCTGCGTCGTCACTCCGGATCGTCAACGGTCGTATTCATGGGCTTCAGTGTGGACGATAAAACGAATCCCGAGAATTTTCAGAAATCCTTCACGGATCTGCTTCATGATATGCCGACTACCATTATGATACAGTCAACGGGAGAGGCTGACCTGTTATCTTAAATAGAATATTTGATAAATCGTCATTTCCTTATATTGCATGACGCCCGGCGTTTCCATGTTATAATAAATTCTATTCGATAACTCGATGGAGGCTTACGGATATGTCAGACACCATGACTGCGGAACAGAAACGGGAAAAAAGATTTCAGCAATGGCTTGAACCCAGGGGAGTGCAGTTCAAGAGTCCTGAAGCTGCAGAAGGTTACAGAAAACGCGTCGAGCGTTTCATAAAGGCATTCAATCTGGAAAAACCGGATCGCGTTCCTGTAGTGCTGCCAGCCGGAACTTTTCCGGTATATTACGGCGGCATGACGCTTAAAGATGCAATGCAGGACGCCGGCAAGCTCTGCGACACTTATCGAAAATTTCTGAACGACTTTGAATCGGACAGTTTCGCTTCGCCAATGATGGTTCCTTCCGCCAGGGCGTTGGAAATCATCGGCCAGCAAACACTGAAATGGCCAGGGCATGGAATTCCGGATCATGCCACAATGCTCCAGTTTGTCGAGGGCGAATACATGAAGGCGGATGAGTACGATCTTCTGCTTGACGACCCTTCAGACTATTGCCTTCGCCGTTATCTTCCGCGAAGCCTTGGAGCGCTCGCGCCGTTCATGGATTTTGAGCCTACCCAGTTTATTCTGGGAATGGCGCAAAAGTTTCTAAATCCGGCGATATTCCCGGCTGTTCGCGCCGCTTACCAGGCGATTATCGATTTCGGCGAGGAAAACGCCCGCTGGATGGGCCCGTTGTTGCAATTCAATAACGAGGCTATGGCGTCAGGCTATCCTTCGCTCTTTGGAGGACAGTCACACGCGCCATTTGACATTCTGGCGGATACCATGCGCGGAACCAAGGGCGTCATTCTCGACATGTATCGTCAGCCTGAAAAGCTATTGGCCGCAATTGATAAAGTTACGCCGATGAACATCAACTGCGGCATAGCCGGAGCCAATATGTCCGGCAATCCATTAATATTTTTTGCGCTGCACAAAGGCGACGAGACCTTCATGTCAAACAAGCAGTACGAGAAATTTTACTGGCCGTCTTTCCGGAAAGTTATCCTCGGACTGATCGATGAAGGTCTGACGCCGTTCCTTTTTGCCGAAGGGCGTTATGGCTGCCGCCTGGAAATAATCAAAGACCTGCCAAGAGGAAAAGTTGTATGGCATTTCGACCGAACGGATATGTTCGAGGCTAAAAAAATTTTCGGCGACAACGCCTGCATCGCCGGCAATGTTCCCGCGTCTCTGCTCTGTACGGGTACGGCGAAAGAAGTTAAAGAGTACTGCCGCAAACTTATAGAGATCTGCGGCGACGGCGGCGGTTTCATTTTAACCGGCGGCGCGTCCATCGACAATGGACCAGCGGAAAATTTGCGCGCCATGACAGAAGCGGTAATGGAATATGGTTTATAAGGCTAAAAATTGAAATGACTATTAATCTTGATCGTGAACTGCGCCTGGGAGCGCAATATCTATCCGAATGCCTCACGCCGGAATCAGGGGCTATCCCGCGCATCGATAATGTGGACATCTACGGCAAGAGCCTTCCCCTTAACGGAATCGCCGGCGGCGATCTTATTACATATGTAAATTTTCAGGACAGATACGATCTCGAAGGACGCATAGCGCGAGCATGGGAACAGGGACGCAATGAAGTAGCCGAACAGTTGCATAACCTGAAATACAAAGGCGGCATTATGGTCGCGGACGTCGCGGGCCATGAATTTGCCGAATCATTGCTGGCACTGTTGTTGCACCAGATATTTCATACATCAATTCTGTATGAACTCGACCTGCACGGAGAGCTCACCAACCATATATTTGAACAAATAAACAAGCGGTTTTTTAAATCACGAACGCTGCATAAACTGGCCGGCGGCAAGGACGCCGCAAATTTCGTTACGCTGATTTACGGAGAAATCGATAATGCCGGACGCTTCCGTTTTATTAACGCGGGACATCCGTCGCCGCTGATTTTTTCGCGCGCATATGACCATTTCGTCGAAATCAGTTCCGACCGTTATATAAGCTATCCACCAATAGGAATTCAGATTTTAAAGGACGACGCGGATGTAAAACTTTTTCCTTCTGCGTTGGGATACAAGGAACAATACGCAACCAACGAGCTTAGCCTGATGGGGCAGGGCGACGTATTGTTGTTGTTCACGGACGGTTTGACCGATCCGTTTTCTCCTTACTCTCAAAACCATCTTGAACAGGCCGTTTCGCGCGCGAAGGACGGAACAGCCGAGGAAATCTGCAATGAAATTCTCGCGAACCGAAACAAGCATTCAATTCCATCGGACGATATCAGCCTGGTCGTAATCAAATACCAATAGGTGCGCGATTTATCACGCCCTATCAAAAAAAATGAATCTCGAAATAAGCATCCAGGGTGAAACGCTGAACCTCACGGAGGAACTGTTGCGACGCTACAACGTTCCCGGGCCGCGTTATACAAGTTATCCGACCGCGCCTGAATGGAGCGACGCATTTGGTTTCGCCGATTATGAGCGCGCGCTTTCGACATCCAATGCCTCAGGCCGTCCGCTGTCGCTTTACATGCACCTGCCGTTCTGCGAGCGGCTCTGCCTGTTCTGCGGCTGTAACGTTATCATCAAAAAAAATCATGATATCGCTGTTCCTTATCTGGAAACCCTGAAAGAAGAAATCGCGATGATTGCCGCCCGCGTCGAGAAGTCCCGGCACGTAGCGCAATTCCACTGGGGCGGCGGCACTCCCACCTGGTTTTCGCCCGCGCAACTTGAAGAACTTTTTGCTTATACCCAAAACCATTTCATTTTCGAAAACGACGCCGAGATTGGCGTCGAAATAGACCCACGCGCGACGACAATTGCGCATCTGGAGGTTTTGCGCCGCCTTGGCTTTAACAGGCTCTCAATGGGGATACAGGATTTCAACCCGCAGGTGCAGCAAGCCATACGACGCATACAGCCTTATGAAGAAACAAAAGAACTTTTCGACGCCTGCCGCGCGCTCGGATTTGACTCGCTAAATGTTGACCTGATTTACGGATTGCCGCTGCAAACCGTTTCGAGCTTTGTTGAATCCGTCGATAAAGTCGTAGACATGAAGCCGGATCGCATCGCCATGTTCAGCTATGCGCATGTGCCGTGGATGAAAAAACAGCAGGGGGCGCTAACCAGGCGAATCCCGCAAGGCATGGAAAAATTCCAGATATTCCGTGCCGGCATCGGACGATTTACCGATTCGGGCTATCATTATATAGGCATGGATCACTTCGCAAAGCCGGACGACGAATTATGCACAGCACAGCGCAATCGCACTCTGCACAGAAATTTTCAGGGGTACACTACAAAAGCCGGTCCGGATCTTCTTGGACTTGGAGTTACTTCAATAAGCGGCGTGGATCGTTTTTACGCCCAGAGCTATCGTGGTCTTGAGGATTATTCTACGTCAATCGGGAGAGGCGAGCTGCCTGTTATGCGCGGAACAGCGCTTACGGACGACGACATTATACGGCGCGCAGCTATAGGCAAAATTCTTTGCCACTGCGTTTTAGACAAAAAGGAATTATCGGCGGAATACGGCATTGATTTTGACGGTTATTTTGCTGATGAGATTGCGCGACTAGGCGCGCTTTGCGCCGACGGTCTGGTTGAACTGACGCCCGACAGCATTCGCGTTACCCTGATTGGACGTATTTTTATCCGAAATATCGGCATGATTTTCGACAAATATCTGCAAAAACCAAATGACCGGCCGGTCTTTTCGAGAACACTTTAATATCTGTTATATCAGCATAACCGGAACGCTTTCTGCTATGATTTTTATCCGCGGAAGTGGAAGCATACATAAACAGGGGGACTGATAAATGAATTTCATGAATCGGATTGTGGATTTTTTTTCCAGAAAATTCACGGCCGCGAAGGGCGGCGGCGATAAAGCCATCCTCAAGCAGAAGGCGAGCGGGAAAATGACGGCGCGTGAAAGGATAAACGCACTGCTCGATCCGGGATCATTTCACGAATATGACCTATTCGTGGAACACAATTGCCAGGATTTCGGTATGGAGAACAAAGATCTGGCTGCCGACGGAGTCATCACCGGTTCCGGCGCTATAGGCGGACGAAACGTCTGTATTTATGCCCAGGACTTTACCGTCGCCGGCGGATCGCTTGGCTTCATGCACGCGCGTAAAATAACAAAGGTCATGGATCACGCCGTAAAAATGGGCATTCCCATAATTGGGATAAATGATTCCGGCGGAGCGCGCATACAGGAAGGCGTGAACTCGCTGGCCGGTTACGGCGAAATCTTTTATCGCAATACGCTTGCTTCCGGCGTCGTGCCACAGATATCCGTTATTCTCGGTCCCTGCGCCGGTGGCGCTGTATACTCGCCGGCTCTTACAGATTTTGTTTTCGTCGTGGATCAGATTTCGCGCATGTTTATCACCGGGCCGGAAGTGGTAAAAACGGTATTGGGCGAGGAAATCTCGATGGAAGAACTGGGTGGCGCGCGCGTGCAGGTAGAAACGGCCGGCAACGCGCACTTTTTCGCGCGAAGCGAAAAGGAATGCTTTAGTCAGATACGCAAGCTCGTTTCTTTTCTACCCGACAGCAACAGGCAAAAAGCGGCGGCGATTGCGCCCTGTCCGCCGAAACCGTCATATAGAATAGAATCACTGATTCCAAAAGACTCCAAAATACCTTTCGATATGCGCGATATCGTGCGGGCCGTTACTGATGATTCCCAATTTTTTGAAGTCCAGGAATTTTTCGCACCCAATGCCATTGTCGGATTCGGTCGCATCGATGGAGAAACCGTCGGTGTTATCGGCAACCAGGCGCTTGTACTTGCGGGAGTGCTAGACATCGACGCTTCGGACAAGATTGCCCGCTTTGTACGATTCTGTGACGCTTTTAATATTCCGCTGGTTACATTTGTCGATATCCCTGGTTATCTTCCGGGTTCTGACCAGGAACACGGTGGAGTTATCAGGCACGGCGCGAAAGTGCTGTATGCCTACAGCGAAGCAACCGTGCCCAAGATCACCGTTATTCTGCGAAAAGCCTACGGCGGCGGTTACATAGCCATGTGCTCGCATCACCTCCGCGCCGATTTCGTCTTCGCATGGCCGACGGCGGAAATCGCGGTAATGGGTCCGGAGGGCGCGGCAAACATAATTTTCAGAAATGAAATCATGGGCGCGAAAAATCCAGATGAAATGCGTAAACTCAAAATAAAGGAATACACGGATAAATTCGCCAATCCATATATTGCGGCGGCAAACGGCTACGTTGACGCCGTTATTCCACCTCGGGAAACCCGCGCGTCCATTGCGCATGCGCTGAAAATCACCCATGGCAAGGAAGAAACACGCCCGGCGCGCAAGCACGGGATTTCACCGTTTTAAACCGGGCAGGAGTTCCGAAATGAGCGAATCTAAAAAATATGATCTTCTTGCCCTGGAAAACGGAGTATATGAAACGCGGCTCACAGCCAAATATGCCGCACGTAAACCATACGAGAAGAAAGACACGCGCATGGTTAAAGCAGCGATTCCCGGCATCGTGGCCGAGGTTTGCTCGGCGGAGGGCAAGCGAGTTAAACGGGGCGATACGTTGCTGGTGTTGGAAGCGATGAAGATGCAGAATCGTATTCCTGCGCCGCTTGACGGCAAAGTCAAAGCCGCATACGCGGCGGCGGGGGATAAGGTGATTAAGGGGCAATTGCTGATAGAACTTTCCTTCGGGAAACGCTGATTAATTGCCTGCGCGTGTACATGGGGCGTAGCACGCTACGCCCCATGTACACGCGCAGGCAATTAATCAGCATTTCCCGAAGGGATTGTTGTTACATAATATTAATAAAAAATGTAATATTATTATTGTATTATGCGTATGAAGTTTGATCAGTTAAAAATTTAATGGAGGAATGTATGAAAAAGGTTGTATTGGTAACGGTGTTCATGTTGGTAACGTGTTTTGCTTTCAGCGCGGATGTTGATGGCAAATGGACGGCGGAGATGGATATGATGGGTACGCCGATGGTACTCAACTTTAACTTCAAGGCCGACGGCGATAAATTAACCGGAACTACAGGCCCGGAAGGAATGGGACCGGAGACGGGTATTAGTGAAGGCAAAATCGACGGTAATAATATTTCTTTTGTCGTTGTGGTTGATATGGGCATGGAAATGAGAATATCCTACAAAGGTACGGTCGAAGGGAGCGAAATAAAACTCAACATGGATATGGGCATGGGCGACCCAATGCAGTTGACGCTCAAAAAAGCAAAGTAGATAACGTAGGGGCGTATAGCATAGCATATTACGCCCAACATAATTATGAACTCAATGGGGCGTAGCGCGCTACGCCCCTACATCATCCAATAAATATTCGAGCTATTCTTTTTTATACATGCCCAGTCCTGGTTTATAGGATTTGTCATCAAGGAACTGCTTGAAGCCTTTTTCTCGTTCCTCGCCGGCCAGCATCCAGAGCTGTTCCTGTTTGGCGATGAGATATTCTTCAGAAATATCCCAACCGAGACTGTGATCAACAGTTCTCTTAAAAACATCCTTACACGCCTTTAGTACGACCGGGCTCTTTTGCAGAAGAATATCAGCCAATTCACGGGTGCGTGTCCTCAAGTCAGCCAGAGGTACGGATTCATTTACCATATTCCACTCGGCCGCCTGTTTGCCGTCAAAAGGAAGCCCTGTCATGGCGTAATAAATTCCGCGTCGCGCCGGCATGTTCATTGCGACAGCCTTGGTAACATTGCCTGCCGGCAGAATGCCCCAGTTGATTTCCGACAACACGAATTTAGCATCGTCCGCGGCGATTGCAAGATCGCAGGAAGCCATTGGCAGGAACGCTCCTCCGCAGCACCAGCCGTTGACCATGGCGATGGTCGCCTTTTCAAAATAGCGCAGGCGTCTCCATTGCCATTCCCAGTTTTTGCGGCGCGCGCGGATTTCCTCAATGTGTGGCTTTCCCTTCATGTCGCGGAAATATTCCTTGATGTCCATGCCTGCGGAAAACGCCGAGCCTTCGCCCGTCAGAACCATTACGCCGATATCTTCCCGTACCTCGACTTCGTCCAGGACTTCCAGCATACGGCCGGCAAGCCTCGGCGTCATCGCGTTACGTTTATCCGGCCGGTTGAAACTGACCCAGGCCACGCCGTTATCGTACTCAATTTTAACAAGATCCTTATCCTCGGATGTCATATTTATATCTCCTCGTCGATTTTATAGTTTTGTAGGGGTGTAGCGCGCTACGTCCCTGCTCAGTAAACAATGAATTATCCACATAAATCCGCGGCATGACAATTGAATTTTAATTTTTGATTGATGATTTTTAATTGATGATTGATAATTATTAGTTATTAAAGAGGGTCAAAGACGGAATGAACGCGCAAAGACTGATTGATCATGGCGTCGTATTGACGAATCCGTTTTCTGTGGAAATAGCGGACTCTATAGTACCGGAACGAATTGCTCCCGGTGTTGTTATTCATTCCGGGTGTCGTTTATCCGGCGTGGAAACCTCAATTGGCCCCGGTTCCGAAATTGGCGGCGAGGCGCCGGCGATAATTGAAGACTGCCAAATCGGCCGGAATGTAGAGCTTAAAGGCGGATTTTTTTCAGGCGCGACAATTCTTGACAATGCTTCAATGGGAAGCGGAGCGCAGGTGCGTCCGGGAACGCTGCTTGAGGAGGAATCCGGCGGGGCGCATACGGTTGGTTTCAAGCAGACGATTTTTCTTCCTTTTGTAACGTCCGGGAGCCTCATTAATTTCTGCGATGCGCTCGTGGCGGGCGGAACAAGCCGAAGCAATCACAGTGAAATCGGATCGTCATATATCCATTTCAATTATACGCCGCACCAGGACAAAGCGACGGCTTCGCTTATAGGCGATGTACCTCGGGGGGTTTTTTTAGATCAACCGCCTATTTTTCTCGGCGGACAGGGGGGGCTTGTAGGTCCTGTGCGGATAAACTACGGCGTTATTCTTCCGGCTGGCGCTATTTGCCGCCAGGACGCGCTGGAGGAAAACACGCTTTTTATTCCGCGCGCTCTTCCTGGCGGTTCCATTAAATTCATCTGCGGCGCGTATCGTGATATACGAAGGACTTTGCATAACAACCTGATTTATATCGGAAACCTTTGGGCGCTTCACGAATGGTATCGCCATGTTCGCGCGCGAACCATGTCGGGCGATCCTTTCCTTGAAGCATGCCGGCAGGGCGCCGTCAGGCGCATCGAAAGTGGAATTGAGGAGCGCATTAAACGCCTGAGCGAGCTTGCCGGAAAAATGCTTTTTTCGCTGGAATGCGCGAAAAGAAGCGCGATATTGACGCCCGAAATAAAAGCCCGGCAGAGGGCGCTTGCCGGGAACTGGCCGGAAATGGAAGCCCGCTTACGGGAAGGACCGGATGATTCCATCGGCAATACTGCGCGTGAAGCATTCTTGAATGTATGGAAAACAATTCCGGCAGACGAAAACCATATCGAAGCCGTTCGCGCCCTTCCGCCTGATGCGCGCGAAACGGGCACGAAATGGCTGCAGGCGATTGTGGATGCCGCATCTGCGATTATAACAATTATTACGTAGTGGCGAACCTATATATTCGCCCAATGTAATGGCAGGCCCCTGTGCCTGCCCATTTAAAGGAATAATATGGCACGCATGTTTGGTACCGACGGAGTAAGAGGAGTAGCGAATATTCACCCGATGACCGCGGAAATGGCGATAGCAATAGGCCGCGCCACCGCATATGTCTGTAAAAAGCGTTCCAAGAAACGGCCTATAATTGTTATCGGCAAAGACACCCGCCTGAGCTGCGATATGCTGGAAGCCGCACTGGCCGCGGGCGTTTGCTCAATGGGCGGCGACGCGTTACTTGCCGGAGTTTTGCCGACGCCAGGTGTGGCTTTCATGACGCACAGCCTGTGGGCGGATGCCGGCATGGTGGTTTCCGCGTCGCACAATCCGTTTGACGATAACGGCATAAAGATTTTTTCACGTGATGGTTTTAAGCTGCCCGACGCTGAAGAAAACGAAATCGAAAACCTTATAGAATCCGGAAAAATCGGGGAAGCCCTTCCAACCGCCGCGAAAATTGGCCGCATGCGCCGCCTGAGCGACGCGCCCGCGCGTTATACCACATTCTGCAAAGGCACATTACAGGAAAATCTTGACCTTGATGGAATGAAAATTACGCTTGATTGCGCTAACGGCGCCACGTACAAAACCGCGCCCGCCGTTTTTCGTGAACTCGGTGCGAATGTCGAAGTTATTCACAATGCGCCGGATGGGACGAATATAAATGAAAAATGCGGTTCGCAGCATACCGAAGATCTTGTCGCAAAGGTAATTGAATCCCGCGCCAATCTTGGTTTAGCTTTCGACGGAGACGGCGACAGGCTTATTGCCGTGGATGAAAAAGGAAACCGTCTTACGGGCGATCATATTATGGCGATTTGCGCCAGGCTTTATAAAGACCTCGGACTGCTTAACAACAACCTGGTAATAGCGACGGTTATGAGCAATTTCGGTTTTTTTGTCGCGATGCGCGCTCTTGGCATTGAAACGGGAACCAGCAGTGTAGGCGACCGTTATGTCCTGGAAGTGATGCAGGAGAAAAACGCAGTCATAGGCGGCGAGGAATCAGGTCACGTTATTTTCCTGAATCACCATACTTCCGGCGACGGTATAATTACCGCCGTGCAGCTTCTTTGGGCAATGCGGCATTACGGGCAGCCGCTTTCAGAACTTGCGAAAATTATGTCGCTGTCGCCGCAACGAATCATTAATATTAACGTAACACACAAACCGCCTCTTGATGAAATCTCCGCGTTACAGTCCGCTATTCGCGTGGCGGAAACTGAACTGAGTGACAGAGGGCGCGTGCTTGTCCGCTATTCCGGCACACAATCAATGTGCAGAGTCATGGTGGAAGGCCCGACAAATGAAATAACCGACCGTCTGGCAGTCAATATAGCCGAAGCCGTCAGGGTGAACATCGGATAAAAAATCAGTTAAAACAAGTATATCCGCTACTGTTTGTTATAAACCAGCTTTTGTTGTGTCTGATTAACCATCATGCCGAATCGGTTGGTCGTTTTGATTTTTACAGTAAGCGTTTTTCCGTCACTCGAAAGCGAATAATCTTTTTTGAAACCGTTTTCGGTTTGAGAATATTGCGTGTTTTGCTGAATACTGAGGCTATTCTTTTTCAAAGTCGCCTTAGTCTTTTTCTTTCCCGGATCCTGAGAGTTTGGCGCAGGTGGAACGGATTCCACAACCTCTTTTCCGTTATACGAATATGTTTCAATTATAGGCTGGCCGTTGACCGTAGTTGTAATCTGGATGTCGGTTCCGGATTGCCGAATCACCATTGGAACAGGCTTGTTGTCCGCGGGTGGTTTAGCTCCAGGGAATCCGCCTCCAGGGAAACCACCTCCAGGGAATCCGCCTCCACCGCCCATCATGCCGCCTCCACCGCCCATCATGCCGCCA
>JGI24705J35276_12238180_pt1 | contig 16980 bp, 15 predicted proteins | sample TergutNt197P4_FD_35276 | JGI IMG/M metagenome (IMG submission 35276) | reverse complement strand
TGCCCGGCAGGGCTTTACCCGAGAGCGGCAAACGTCTATTTCAAAGACCGGCTGGCGCAGCAGCATGTTCAGTATGTGCGGAATCAAGACAAGTTCGAGCCTCGGGGCGCGCGGGAATACCGCATGCTGCCGACCAAGAGGCTGATAATGAGGCTCGGGCTAAAGAAATTCGACAAGCCTGCACCAATAACTGAGATTGGGGCAGAGCCTGCACAGGTTTGCATATCTACGAAGCAGCACTTGGGCGCACCTGCATCCCCTGTCGTGTCGCCAGGCGAGCGCGTACTTGCGGGGCAAAAGATAGGGGAGGTGCCAAAGGGCAGCCTTGGGGCTGCAATTCACGCGAGCATAACAGGGGTGGTTGCGGAAGTGTCAGGCGAATGCATTACGATAAGGAGGGATTAACATGGAAGCTGCGATAGGAATGGTTGAGTTTTCAAGCATAGCGCGCGGCATTTTTACGGCAGACCAGATGGTTAAGATTTCGGAGGTTGAAATTTTCACGGCATCCTCCGTCTGCCCCGGCAAGTACATCGTAATAGTGCATGGGGATGTGGCGTCGGTTGCCGATTCTGTCAGGGTTGGCGAGGAATTCGCGGAGGAGTATTTTGTGGATTCCATAGTGATTCCAAACGTCCACCAAGGGGTTTTCCCGGCTATTACAGGCGCAACGATGCCGGACGAGATGCAGGCTGTGGGCATAATCGAATCGTTCTCGCTGGCAACCACAATTATAGCAGCCGACGCCATTTTGAAAGCCGCTGAACTGCAGCCAATCGAACTGCGGCTGGGCAACGGGCTTGGGGGAAGGGCGTACTTCACCTATACGGGCGATGTTGCGGCAGTTGAAACAGGCACGGACGCCGGAAAAGCCATTGCGGAAGAAAAAGGGCTGCTTGTCAACGCGGAAGTGATTCCTGCGCCGGCTGAAGGCCTAATTGCTTCTTTGCTATAATGTATACAATGTGTACAAAAGATGAAAGGGCGTGAAATTGTGAAAAAGCTGATTTGCGCGAAAGATGTTGAAGCTGCGGCGAAGCAAGGGCAAAAGACAGTCTTCACTGACCGGGACACGATCATAACCCCGATGGCCAAAGACGCCGCAAGCGCACTCGGCGTGGCGATTGCCGAAAACCGCCAAAAGCAGCAGGGGTGCCAAGACGGCCAGGTGGACAGCGAATTGATCTACAATGCGCTTAGGGCGATGGCGTCAAGGGGGATGCTGCAAGGCATTTTTGACGGCTCGCAAGCGAAGATGCCGTACTTGTCCGAACACCACCCCGCCGGGTTCAAACTGGTGAGAGGGGATTCTGTAAAACTTGACGCACTGGATACCGGGAACTCAAGCAACAAGGTGTTCTGCCAGGAATTGATCGGGAGCGGCGACCGTTCGTCGATGAACGCGGGGTTTATGACGATTGAGAGGTGCAATTTCGACTGGAACGTTACATGCGAGGAGATATACTACATCGTTGAAGGGACGCTGACAGTGACTATAGACGGCAAAACCTTCACTGCGTACCCTGGGGATTCGCTCTATGCCCCGAAGGGGGTTCAGGTGAATTGGGGCGCCCCGAACAAGGTAAAGGTGTTTTATGCGACGTTTTGAAAGGAGGCGAGTGAATGCAGGCGCTTGGTTTGATTGAAACGAAAGGCCTCCTTGCTGCTGTTGAAAGCGCAGATGCGATGCTAAAGGCGGCAGAGGTCAAGCTGGTAAGCAAAACGCTGACAGGCGGCGGCCTTGTCACGGTCATCGTCATGGGCGAAACCGCAGCTGCAAGCGCATCGGTTGACGCAGGCGCAGCAGCGGTGGGGCGGATAGGCGCAGGCTTTCTGGTATCGACACATGTCATCCCGCGCCCGGTGCCGGACTTGGAATGGCTTGTGGCACCAGGTTGCGCAGAAAGCGGCGCAACGGCGACAATAGGCGGCTTTGACAAGCTTGCTCGGGAATCCGGGATAGAAAGCGCAAAAGACTACTTGAAGAAATGCAAAGTGCCGGAACTGAGAAGCATGGCTCGGAAATGCGATGGCTTCGGCATTGCAGGCCGTGCAATATCAGAAGCCAACAAGGAGACGCTCCTGGCAGAGTTTGAGAAATACTACTTAATAAAAGGAAAAACGATAAAATAGTGGGTTAAGGAGGTGAACCAATGAGCAATATGGACTATGATTTGCGATCGGTGCAGGAAGCTAGGGACCTTGTCAGGCTTGGGCAAACTGCGGCAGGGCAAATCTCTACGTTTTCTGCGGAAAAAATCGACCGGATTTTACGCAACATGGTCAAAGCGGCAGAGGAGAACGCTGTAGAACTGGCAAAGATGGCAGTTGAAGAGACAGGATTTGGCAAGGTGGAGGACAAAACGTTCAAGAACCACATGGCTTCTACGCTCGTGTACGAAGCAATCAAAGACATGAAGACAATCGGCGTCATCAACGAAGACGAAGCAAGAAGGGTTATGGACATAGCGGAACCGATCGGCCTTTTGATGGGCATCGTTCCGTCGACTAACCCAACGTCAACGGCTATCTTCAAATCGATGATTTCGATTAAATCACGCAACGCAATCATATTTTCCCCGCACCCGTCGGCTGCCAAATGCACCTTGAAAGCGGCGAACATCATGCAGAAAGCTGCTGTGGAAGCAGGGGCGCCGGCAAATGTCATCTGCTGCATGTCGATGCCTTCTGCGCAAGCAACTGAAGAACTCATGGCAAGCAGCGGCGTCAAAATGATCATCGCCACAGGAGGCCCGGGCATGGTGAGGGCGTCGTACAGCGCAGGCAAGCCTGCCCTTGGCGTCGGTGCAGGGAATTCGCCGGCCTACATCGAAAGGACAGCGAATGTTCAAAAGGCAGTTGAAAACATTATAGCCAGCAAGACCTTCGACAACGGGACGATTTGCGCATCGGAACAATCGATCATCGTTGAAGAATGCAACCACGACCAAGTTGTAGCAGAGCTTCTGAAGCAAGGCGGGTACTTCATGACGCCGGAGGAGACAGACAAGGTCTGCAAGTTATTGTTCAAAAACGGGCACAACATGAACGCCAGGTTTGTGGGGAGGTCTGCCCACGTGATTGCGTCTGCGGCGGGTTTTCCCATTCCAGACGGCACAAAGGTTTTGATAGGAAGGCAGAACGGAGTTGGGGAGGACGACCCGCTCTCCTATGAAAAGCTCACCACCGTGCTGGCGTTCTATAAGGTGAAAGACTGGGAAGAGGCCTGTGAGCTTGCGATAAAGCTGCTGCAGAACGGGATAGGCCACACGTTGAGCTTGCACACGGAAGACAAGGACATCGTCATGAAATTCTCTGCGAAACCCGCATCTCGAATCCTAGTCAACACCGGAAGCAGCCAAGGCGGAACCGGGGCGAGCACCGGGCTTTTGCCGTCGTTCACGCTGGGCTGCGGCACTTGGGGGGGCAGTTCAAGTTCCGACAACGTTGGCCCAATGAACCTGATCAACATCAAACGGGTGGCTTACGGGCTTGTAGACTGCACTAAATTGGCCAGCAGCTTTTGCCCTTGCGGTTGCAGCACGGCAGCCGCCGGCATTGGGGCAGAAGCGGGGCAGCAGGCGAACTTGGAAGACTTGAGCGCGGAGCAGCTGGTCAAGATGATTGTCGAGCTGGCAAACGCGATAAAGGGGGATAAGCAAAATGGATACTAAGTATGAAGCCGTATTCAAGCTTCTGATGGAGGCCCTTCAGTCGAGCCAGGCCAAAGCGGAGGCTAAAAAGGATTCATATGAGATTCCGGTGGGCGTTTCAAACCGCCACCTGCACCTTTCCCAAAGCGACATGGAAACCTTGTTTGGAGCAGGCTGCCAGTTGACGAAGACAAAAGACCTGTCGCAGCCTGGACAGTTCGCATGCAAGGAAACAGTGACGGTTTGCGGCCCGAAAGGCGTGATTGAAAACGTCAGGGTACTGGGGCCGGTCCGCAGCCAGACTCAAGTTGAAATACTTGCAGGGGACTGTTTCAAGCTTGGCGTACCGTCCGCTGTAAGGCTGTCTGGGGATTTGAGCGGGACGCCGGGGATTACGCTTGTTGGCCCGAAAGGCGCCGTGCAGGCGAGTGAAGGGGTGATTGTCGCCCAGAGGCACATTCACATGACGCTTGAAGACGCAAGGCGTTTCGGCGTGTGCGACGGGCAGGTGGTGAGCATTGAGGCAGACAGCCCGCGAGGCGGCACATTGAGCAACGTCGCAATACGGGCAAACGGCAATTCAGCATTGGAGTGCCATATCGACACCGAAGAAGCAAATGCAATGGGCTTAAATTCATTGTTAAAAATTATAATTGTAGGAGGGAAGTAAAATGGCTAAATACGATGACGCATTGGGGATGGTCGAAACAAAGGGCTTGATTGGCTCCATTGAAGCGGCAGACGCTATGGTTAAGGCGGCAAACGTATATTTGATAGGCAAGGAGCACGTGGGAGGCGGCCTTGTCACGGTAATGGTCAGAGGCGACGTTGGGGCGGTAAAAGCCGCAACTGAAGCGGGGGCGGCGGCGGCGCAGCGCGTCGGCGAGCTCATCTCGGTTCACGTAATCCCACGGCCGCATTCAGAGGTCGAGGCGATCCTTCCGGCAGGCAAGGCTGCGGAAAAATAACATTCGCGTACGGTGAAAGGGGCTGCGCCATTACAGCATACAGCCCCTTTTTTGTCATGTAGCGAGGCGGCGCAGGAGCGAGGGTCACTTTTGTTTCGCTATCCTAGCGATAACCTCCGTCACGAACTGATCGCTTTCCCTGGTGGTCCAATAGTCCGTGACATACCTTTCATACGATTCTCCGATGCAGTCGTACCCGTGGTCGTTTGCCCAACCCAGTATTTTTTCGTAAGCAGCCGGCAACGATTCATGAGGCCCGACATGGTAGCAGGTCGCCGCCATGTACCCGCCGAATTTCATGGTTTGGCTTTTGCTGCATTCCAAAATCGTCTTTTGCATGATCCTTATCTGGTTGCATTTCCCACGCATCCTGTCACGGAAAGAGGGGAAAAGGATGATGACAGGGCCAGTTGCCGCATTGCCGATGCTTTCTATGTAGTTGGTCCATTCGATGTTGATGATGGCCTCGATGAAATTGTAGTCAAAGCTTTGGTCCATATAGCAGTAGTCGGTTTCCTCGATGTACTTTGCAGCGACTCCGCACACGCCGTTTTCAATAACGTTTTCTGCCTCTAAAATCAAGTTGTACCAGTCTTTCACTGACACGTACATGGTTTCAATCTTCTTTTGCATCCCACTGAGTTCGTCGATCTTCCTTCTGAAGTTTTTCCCGCACGCTTCATACGTATTGCCGTCAAGGAACCCGGCCATCTCGTCAAGCCTGAACCCCATCTGTTTGTAGTACTTGATGACCGGCACCGACAGCAGCGTCTTTTCCGCATAAAACCTGTAGTGGTTGTCGACGTTGATTTTGTCAGGGGACATCACACCGATCTGGTCGTAGAACCTGAGTGTTTTTTTTGAGATGTGGCAGATCTTGCTGACTTCACCAATCGAGTAATATTTTTGAGGCGCCATATTGATCTCCGTTTCGCCACAGAATATTGCTTGGACAATTTGAGCAGTCATAGATTATCAAACATTATTCTAACATAAATTTGAATTATATACAAGGCATATCGCAAAAATGGTGGCAGAATGGTGGCAGAATGCTCCCAGCTTAATGTGCCATTCCCCAAACCATTGCAAAAAAGCAAAATAAGGTGTAGAATTATAGTATAGTATTCGTGTTTGGAATTTTAATCTAACGGAGGTTTGCTATGTGCTGCATTAATAACAAATTGAGAAAGCTGCTATGCCAGCTGTTTGCTGTTTTACTTATGTGCCAGTTCGCGGGAGCATTCGCTGCAACAGGCGACGGCGAGCCGTTTTCTGAGGTCTACAACAAGATATCCGACCCAGACACTTCAAATGTAATCGATTACATGGGGCAGTCCACTCTGGAGAACGGCCGTATATGGACCGACAAGACCGTCAATGCGAGCCGGGCAGAGATATTCGACGCCGCAGGCAAGCCTGTGAGCGGCATAGCGGCGGCAGAGGACGAGTTTTTAGTCACATTGTCAGCCCTTTCCCAAGGCTACACGATCGAAACCATAGTAGAGCCGGCAGACACGGTTTTTGTGCTGGACATTTCAGGAAGCATGTACATGTACACCATCGGGAGCACGGGGCGCAACCGCCTCGACGTGATGGTTGACGCCTTAAACGAAGCCATCGGGATACTGATGGACGCAAACCAAAACAACAGGATAGCCGTAGTGGCATTTGGGGGGCAGGTCGTCGGCGGCATCAACGGCTCGAACATTTGTCCCGTGCTCAAGCTGGGCCATTACACTGTAAACGACGGCAAGTACTTTTCGATAAAGGGGACGAACCAGGTCACAGTCAGCTCGCAGATACCGGATTCGTCGCTGCTTGTGGCTGCCAACCGCACGATTACGGCAGGGGGCGGCACTCCGACCCAGCGCGGCATCTACGCCGGCGCAAAGATACTGCTTGGCAATTCCGACACGAACTTCACGGCGACAGACAGGAGAGGCAACAAATACACTGTAAAGCGCAAGCCGAACATAATCCTCCTGACTGACGGGGAGCCCACCTTGGGGTACACGGACTACACCCTTGCAGGGATGAACACTTCGGTATCACCCAGCGTGGCTTTCGACAGCGATGCGGGGCATGACAGCGGCAACGGTGCAGGGGTGGACTTGGGCATCGACATGCTCACGGTGCTTACGGCGTCGTATTACAAGCAGAGGGTACACGACTGGTACTACGGGGCGGCAGACACAGAAAAATCGGTAGGGTTTTACACGATCGGGCTGGACGTGAGCGGCTATGACGCCGCTGCCGTGCTCGACCCGGCAGGCACGGCAGGGCCTCCGCAGACGAACGCGGATAAAGTGGTTCAGGCACTTTCGGGTAAGACATACAACATGAAGTCGCTGCTGGACAGCTTCGTCGCCCTTACCGGCACGGGCAGCGTCACTTACCCGGTGCTCAACAGGAACAGCTCTACGGCGCGGGCAACCAAGCAGCTGCAAAACAGCGGCGGCTACGTGAAAAACTACGATTACACTGACGGCTACTTCCCGGCGACGACAGTAGCCGAGATATCCGGCGCATTTAGGAACATAGCGCAGCAGATAGTGTCAAACGGAAGCTACGCGACCAAAGCCGACGAAGACGACCCAGATTTTGACGGATACCTGGTCTTTTCTGACGTTATCGGTGAATACATGGAATTTAAAAGCTTAAAGGGCCTAATTTTTAACAACACCCTCTACAGCGGCCAAAACTTCGCTAGGGACGTCGCGTCGTCAAACCCGGCGACTAGGAACACGTACTCAAAAATCATGGTCAAGCACCAAGACGACAAGATGAGCGAGGCGGATGCCCTGCTCCTGATAAATTCCTGCGTTGCGGCAGGCAAGGCTGGAGGCGGCCTTTATTACAGCAGCCCATCGGACTTCAGCAACAGGATAAAATACTATGCGGACTCGCAAAGGAACTATCTGGGCAGCTATTTTACAGCGGGCGGCGGGCTTGCAGCAAAACCGCCGGGCGCCACGTGCGTCGTAGACCTCTACACGATAGAAGGCGCTACCGTCAACCCAGTTACAGGCGCCCCCACCGACCTCCTTGACATAGCGTTCCACGTTGTGACTGCGCTTATAGACGACGACTTTGAATGCGTGTTTTCCGACGGAATCGATTTGGTTCGCCATCTGAGCGCCGGGCAGCAGGTGGTGAGGTGGTACACCCCGGCGAGCCTGATCCCACAGAGGACAGTGACTGAAAAGCACGAAAACGACGACCCGGGGATGCCGGTGACGGAAGTGACGGTCAAGGAATCGGTTCCAATCCGTTTCGTATATTCTGTTGGGCTGGCAGACAGCCTCGCCTTGCCGGAAATCGACGCTTTGTACAAGGCTGGCAACAAGGCCGCCGGAAAAGACGCCTACTATTTCTACACGAACAGCTTCAATGAAGAAGCAAACGCTTCAATGGCGTTCTTCCAGCCTGCGCTTACGAACCAGTATTATTTTTACACCGAAGAAGACGCCGGCGCAGGGACACCGGGGGTTGTGCCGCTTTATTATCTGAGCGGAGGATCCTACGTGCAGGAAACAGGAAGCTACACTACCGGCAGGGACTATTACACGAGGAGCACGTGCTTTGACGCCAAAGCCGCGAGCACTGGGTACGTCCTGGAGGAGTACGCAAAGGTCGACGAGAGCATAACCGCAATTGAAAAAGGCGCGGGTGCGCCGTACATCAGCGTCGGCACGGTAAAAAAAGAAGCGGCGGCATCACTTTTGAAAAGCGAGAACAAAACGGCGACAAAGGGGTACGTAGTAGCAAATTCCAGCCATAGGATAAACGGCGTGCCGGTCCAGTACCACGTCCTTGACAACAACGGGCGGCTTGAGGTGCCGTTCACCAAGGTCACGGCGAACAAGGCTTGGGACGGAAACGACTACGAATTTGACGGTGTACCGTACAAAATGGATATAAACAACGAGTATCTTCAGCTTTACGCAAATGGGACGGCTGTGGGCGCCCCTGCCGAGAAGGTTCCGGTGCCATCGGGTTCCAATGACAACTACTATGCAGTCCAAACATGGGCTGATTTGCCCAAGTTCGAGCTTGATGCGGACGCAAACGGCAACGCTGCGTTCATCACGTACACGGTGAAGGAAGGCACATTGGACGGAGGCGTGTTCAAACCTTATGAGCGCGGGGCTTCGGGAGCCGGCGATTCCGCACCGTGCCCGGATGACATGAACATCCTGTACTTCCAGCCAGCATGGGACGATGCAGCCGGCGTCTGGGGCGATGCGGACATATTCAACCTTTATTACCTCGGAGGCACAGGCTATGGGAACCTGACAATCTTTAAGGACATCGACGTTTCAAAGGCGCCGGGCCTCGACCCGCTGGAAATGAAGATCGACTTTGAAGTAGCGTTCAGCAAAGGCGAAAAGGTGAACGGGTTTTGGCCGGACAACTTTGACGTAACTACAGGGAGCCACGGCTACATGATCGGCGCAGGCATGCATCCGTATTTCGCGCCTGTTACGATCAGGGAAACAAGCAACGTGCCGGGCTATAAGAACACCATAACGATTGACGACATCACATGCACGTCAGAGCCTCCCAGCGGGCCCACGTACAGAGACGACGACCCGACACAGCCAGATCCAAATCCTGACAACAATGTGACATTCGATACGAAGGTCACATTTCCCGGCGATTGCGACGTGCAGATTGTTTTGGATCCGCTGGTTTTTGGCTCAGACGTGACAATAAGGTTGCGCAATTCCTACGAGCCAGCCGACCCGGCGGCGCTGACGCTAAAAAAAGTCTACGCAGGGAGCATCGGGCAAGACGACCGCCATGACATCACTTTCGTCGTGGAAGGCTGGGAGGACCCGGCTCATACAAAAAGGATTTTTTACGACATAACGCATTGCCATTACATAAAAGCCAATGGGGGCCTGATCGAGTTCCCGATTCAGCCAAACGATGACGGGAGATGGCCCGACGGCCTGCCGCACCCGCAGCTTCTGCCAAAAGGCTATTACACTATAACAGAATTCGGGGCAGAAAACGCAGTTAGCAGCAGCGATCCCTATGGGTGCGTCAACGACGTGGTGCTTTCTGCTACGGTGGACAGCAGCACGGTTACAGTATCGGACAACAACATGGTTCCGTTTTACATAGGGGAAGGCGCAGACGTCACGGTAGAGATGACAAACACTTATGAGCGGCGGGCGGCCCTGGTGCTCAAAAAAGCATTTGCCCCGGCTGGGCTGACGAGAATGCCCATTGACCTGGTCTTCAAAATAAGCGGCCCGGGCGGCTACCTGCGGTACATTGGCTACGATGAATTCATCGACGGCCAGTTCGTAGTCAACGACCTGCTGCCAGGCGTGTACACCGTGCAGGAGGAGAACGGCTCATTGCCAGGGTACGACATCGAAGTATACCCAAGTGGTTTGCCAACTGTAACGTTGGATTACGAAGGCAGTGCTGAAGTCGATTTCACCAACGAGTATTCAATGCTGATCAACCCACAGCTCGCGAGCCTGACGATAGAGAAGTTGTTCAGCGGCATAGAGGAGGAAGCGTACCCGTCTGACATCGTGTTCACGGTAACAGGCGTTGGCAACTCATTCAAGGAAACCGTCAAGTACGGGGATTTCAACGAAGAATTCGGGGCAGGCAAGCACACGATGCACGATCTTGAGCCTGGGACATACAAGGTAACGGAAAGCGGCGGCAGCGTCAGCGGAGTCTATCTTTATGTAAACCATCCGTCAGGGTATTCCGTGGACTTGGACTATGGCGAAAGCGGAACTGTCATCTTCGAAAACACGTATTCAACCACGCCGCCCGAGCAGCCGACGTCCTCCGGCGGCGGTGACCGCAAAAGGCCGCCCGCTGTAACAGAGCCGCCAGAAGAAGCAGGCTCCACAGGCGATGCAACTCCGCCAAGTGCGGTAAATCAGGACGACAACCTCAACTTTGGGGACAGCATGAACCCGGGCGCCGGGACTGACCCGCCGGAGGGCGGCGAAAGCAGCATACCCAAGACTGGTGCGGATGTTGCAATAGGCCTTTATGTTTGCTTGGCGCTTCTCGCATTGGCAGCTATGATGCTTATGTTCCGAAAAACGTTCGCCTGCCGCCGGCAAACAGGATGAGCAAAGCTGTCAAAGTTGCCATTGAAATTTGCCCGAGGTTGTGATATTATTCGTGGTGAAGGGGAGTGCGCCAATTGAGGCGGAAAGGAGTACCTCTGTGACAACACTCAAATACAAGATGACGAACGACATACTGTTCAAACTGCTCTTTGTAAAAAACCCCGACTTGCTGAAGAGGCTAGTTGCGGAGTTGCTTGGCATTCGGCTTGAGGACATAGGGCAATTTGAGATTACAAACCCCGAAATGCCGCCAGAGAGCCTGGGCGACAAGTTCTGCCGCCTTGACATCAACATGACGGTGGACGGGCAGAGGGTCGACCTTGAAATACAAGTCGCCGACGAAGGCGACTACCCGGAGCGCTCCCTGTACTACTGGGCGCGCGAGTATTCGTCAGCGCTAGGGGAGGGCAAGGACTACAGAGCGCTTCCGCGAACTGTGGTTGTCAGCATAGTCACGTTCAAGCTGTTCAGTTGCGCAGAGTACCACTCTGAGTACCAGCCGCTTGAAGTCACGCGGCACACTTCGCTGACGGACAAACAAGCCATGCATTATTTTGAATTGCCGAAACTGCCGGAGGCTGTTGACGCAGGCGACGAGCTGAAGCTGTGGCTGACGCTTTTCAAAGCGGAGACCGAGGAAGAACTAAGGAAAATTGAAGATTTGGGGGTGCCGGTGATGGAACAGGCCATACAGGCGTATCGACACATAACCGCTACGGACGAGTTCAAGGAAATGGAGCGTTTGCGTTCGCTCGCGCGCCACAACGAAGCTGCGGCATTGCGCCACGCGGCAGAGGTTGAGCGCGAGAAGTGGCGAGGAGTCGTTGCGGACAAGGACGCAGTCATCGCGGACAGGGACGCAGTCATCGCGGGCAAGGACGCGGCTCTTGCGGACAAGGACGCGGCTCTTGCGGACAAGGACGCGGCTCTTGCGGACAAGGACGCGGCTCTTGCGGACAAGGACGCGCAGATAGCGGAGCTACTTGCGCAGCTCGGCGAAGGCCAGTAAGGTTGCAAAACATAGGCGCGGCGAGGCAACTCGCTGCGCCTCTCTGTATCATAATGAAATATTTGCATGATTGGTTACAGGAGAGGAAAATCTATGAAGAAGCTGTCTTGCTTATTGGTTTTTTGACTGACCTTTCCAGCCTATTTGCGAGGTATTGATGCGTAAAGTAAAAACACTGAACAAAATCCTGTTCGTTTCAGGTGCCATCCTGATTCTGTATTCTATATATTTCCTGTTGGTGTTCCCGAAGAACCAAGGGGCGTATTTCATTGGGCTTGTCGGCGCGGTCATGGTTTTTTACGCATTTGCAAGGAAGTGGCTCCTGACTAAGTGCAAGAGGGGATTTCCCAGGTTTGCCAGGGTGGCGGTTCTGTTTGGGTTCTACCTCATGCTCGCTACCTTTGCCGGGTTTTGCGTATCTGTGGCTGTGGTTTCAACCCATGTGCCGGATGGGGAAAAAGACGCAATAATAGTGCTGGGGGCAGGGCTACACGGCGATTCGGTCAGCCTCACTCTGGCGAAAAGGCTCGACAAAGCCATAGAGTATTACAGTGAAAACCCAAGCGTCTTGATTGTCGTCTCAGGTGGGCAGGGCAGGGACGAACTTGTTTCCGAAGCTTTTGCCATGAAGAAGTACTTGGTCCAGCACGGCGTTGACGCTGGCAGCGTACTGCTTGAAGACAAATCTACCAGCACAGAGGAAAATTTCCGCCTATCTAAAAAGCTGCTTGACGGTTGGTTTGGCGGGGAAGCTTATGCGAGCGCCTATGTGACGAACAGCTTCCACTGCTACCGCGCAGGCAAATTTGCCGAAAGAGCAGGGATGGACACGGACTTTCTGCCTGCCGCAACGCCGTTTTACCTCTTGCCTGCCTACTGCGCCAGGGATTACCTTGGGGTTGCCTACTTTTTCATAATTCGGCAATAGATCTTATATAAATCGCACAAAACGCAAAAATATGTTCGATTAATATTGAATGTAATGTTCGATTATGTTATGATCTAGTTATATGGACAGAATCTACACAAGGAGGTTTGTTATGCAGGTCACATCGACTGATTTCAAGATGAACTTTGGCCACTATCTTGAAATGGCTGCCCAAGAGGACATCATCATAACCAAAAATGGCAGACGCGTTGCAAAACTCGTCGGTGACAATGATGATCTGGTTCAGTTGGCGCAGTCGCTGTTCGGGGTCATTCCAAACAGCGAAAAGACGGTTGCACAGATCAGGGCAGAAAGGCTAAAGGAACGCTATGAACGTGATGATTGACACCAACGTCGTCATCGACGCCTTGGAGGGCCGCAAGCCCTGGAACAAAGCTGCTGAGAAAATCATAATGCTTGCTGCCGCTGGAAAAATCAACGCCAATGTCACTGCGAGCAGCGTCACGGACATTTATTACCTTGTCAGAAAATCCCACACCAAGGAAGAATCACGAAAAATAGTCTGCGATCTTGCAAGGCTTGTAAATTTCGTGGCTGTTGACCACAATGATTGCATTAAGGCGTTGAATTCAAAGATAGACGATTTCGAGGATGCGCTCATTGCCATATGCGCGTCAAAGGCCAAGTCAAAGTACATAGTGTCGCGCAATTTAAGCGACTTCGCAAATTCCAAGGTTCAAGCTGTTTCCCCGGATTTTTTTCTTAAGCAAATCAAAACCAATATTGACAAATAATAACAATTGTGCTAATATCTATATATGGAACGAATGTTTATGAGAGAAACGCCTGACGCGGCTGCGGAGATGGCATATATTGCGGAAAAGCAGAAAATCGGAGTGGTCGGCATGAGCAGCGGCTCGGGGGCGACCTTTGTCGCGACCACGCTTGCGAAGATGCTGTCCCACAAGGATGGCAGGAAAGTGACGTTTTTGGAAATCTGCGACTGCGCCGGCAAGGCAGGCGCCTTGACATATGACGCCATTGGTTTTGACAAGCGCTTCAAGACAAGGGAGTTCGTGCGCTTCTACAGCGAGGTTAAGAACGGGAACAACATAAGGGGGAGGAGCAACCCCGACGAGCAGATCAACTGGGGCCTTGTTACGCCAGAAGACGCAAAGGACGAGATAGAGCTGACCCCTATTGAGATGGTGCGGCTCATCAACAACGTCTCAGGGGATTTGATCGTCTGCGACGTATCGGCTCAGGGCAACGCCTTGGATTACCTTATCGACATGGATTACGTGATATTTGTCATCGACCCGATGCCCTCCGGCATGATTGCAGGGTACCCCTTCATGAGGGAAGTCAGGCGCCTTGAGTTTCGGGGCAAGAAGGTGATATGGGTGGTCAACAAGCACAATCCGGGAATCAACAAGCGGGACCTGCAGAATTTCCTCAAACTAAAAGAGCACTATAAAATACCGCTTATGCCGGCAGAGCATTTCTACAACGCCCAGTACAACTGCAGGATACCTTACGAGGTTGCGGGCATAAGGGACGGGGTAAAGGAGGCCATGGAGAAAATAATCAAAAGAGAGTTGGAACTGTGATGCAGGTAATTGTAATATATCTGTAATGGTTTGAAGCTTTTAAAAACAGTAAATTTATAGTATAATGTTGTATGGTTTTATGCAAAGGATAAAAAATGATACGATTTACTAACGTCACAAAGCACTACAAAACGAACATCGGCCTCGACAATGTAAGCATTGAAATAGAAAGAGGCGATTTTGTTTTTCTGGTAGGCGCCAGCGGGGCGGGGAAGTCGACGCTCATCAAGCTTATCCTGAAGGAAATCGACGCCGATTCGGGCAGCATCATGGTCAACGGCACTGAAGTCACCACATTGTCCAACAGGCTTGTGCCAAAACTCAGGAGGAGCATCGGCATTGTTTTCCAGGATTTCAGGCTGCTGCCGAGGATGACGGTGTTTGAGAACGTCGCGTTTGCCATGGAGATAGTCCACGCGAGGCCGAGGGCGATAAGGAGGCAGGTCCCGCAGGTTCTGAGCCTGGTCGGGATCAGCGACAAGGCCTACAAATACCCGGACGAGCTTTCGGCAGGGGAGCAGCAGAGGGTCGCGATAGCGAGGGCCATCGTGAACAACCCCACGTTCCTGATGGCAGACGAGCCCACCGGCAACCTCGACCCTGAAACCGCTTGGGAGATAATGCGCCTGCTGGAGCAGATAAACATCAGGGGCACGACGATATTGATGGTGACCCATGCAAAGGACATCGTCGACAGGATGGGAAAGAGGGTCATCGCGATAGACAACGGAAAGATCATTAGGGACAACATAGGAACATACGCGATCGGAGACAGCTATGAGGCGTAAGAACATGTCAATAGGAGCGTTCTGCACAGATGAACAGCATTAGATACAATTTGAAGCAGGCATTTTTGCAAGTAGTAAGGAACAGGGCAATGAGCCTCGCTTCTGTTTTTTCGATTATGGCGATGCTGCTTATCTTGGGCGTGTCCTTTGTGACCGTTGTGAACATAGGCGTGGCTATGGAAAAAGCCAAAGAGGGTTACGACACCGTCCTGATACACCTGGAGGACGACACCGCCGAGTGGCAGGTGGAAAACATCATCGACACCCTGCGGAGCATGCAGGAAGTCCAGGAAGCCACGTTCCTGCCGAAGGACGATGCGCTTGAGCAGTGGAAAACCGAATGGGGCAATTACGGGTACCTTTTGGATTCCCTCCCCAAAAATCCGCTGCCGGACGGAGTTGTCGTGAAGCTTTCAGATCTGGTGGGCGCGGACAAAGTGGTCAGAAGGGCGACCAACTTCAATGGGGTTTTGGAGGTCAAATACTACAGGGACACAGTTGAAAAGCTCATGAAAGTTACGAACTTCATACAAATGGCCGCTTTAGTCATAATGGGCTTTTTGATCATCATCAGCGTTGTGGTGGTTTCAAACACGATAAAGCTGACAGTGTTCGCAAGGGCGGAAGAAATAAACATCATGAAGTACATTGGGGCGACAAACTGGTTCATACGGGGCCCGTTCCTCGTGGAAGGCGTAATAATCGGGCTGATTTCAGCGAGCCTGTCAGTCGGGGTTATATCGCTTGTTTACTACAAGGTCATCGAGCTTGTGCAGTCAGACATCACCAACATGTTCAAGTTCAGGCTGGTGCCGATGGAATTCATGTCGTACAACCTGATCTGGATATTTATAGCCCTCGGCGTGAGCATAGGGGCTTGCGGGAGCATAATATCCATGAGGAGATTTTTGGATACATAGTATTTTCGGTTTGCGGGCATAGCCCGCGTGAGGAGAGGAAGGCAACCATGCTAAAGAGAGCACTGTCATATGCATTAATGTTTGTCCTTGTCATGTCGTTTGCGTCGCTTGGGCTTGCATCCGGGAGCAGCGAAAAGAAACAGCTGAACGACGTGCAGGGCAAAATCAGCGAATCCAAAAAAGAGCTGAACAAGGGCAAGGCAGAAGAGAAGAACCTTTTAAGCCAGATAAGGTCGTTGGAGAGCCAGATGATTGACATTCAGGTCTCGATTGAGGCTCTTAAGGACGACATCAACCAAACGCAAGGCGAGATCAACGTCGCACTGGCAGACCTTGACGCCCTTGAAGCGCAGCTCGACGAGCAGAACGACAACCTGAACGCGAGGCTTCGGGCGATGTACATGAGCGGCAACATCAGTGTCATCGACGTCCTGCTCGGTTCGGACAGCATCAGCGACTTCATGACGAACATGGACAGGATACAGCTGATTTACGAGAGCGACAGGGAGGTCATCGAAAGCCTTGAGGAACAGCACCGCATAGTGGATGCACAGAAACAGTACCTGCTGGACCTCCAGGCAAAGCTGCAAGCTGAAAAAGACAAGGAAGCCGGCAAAAAAGAGGCTTTGAAGCAAAACCAAAACCAAGTTGCTGAAAAAAAGACCGAGGTCGCCGAGAACAACAAACTGCTGGAAGAGTACATCGACGGGCTGACCGCAGAGGCAAACAGGCTGGTTGCTGAAATAATCAGGCTTCAGAGCGACAAGGAATACATCGGCGGAGCGATGAAATGGCCTGTGCCCGGCGCCACCAGGATAACTTCTGAATTCGGGGACAGGATGCACCCTATCCTTAAGACCAAGAAGTTTCACACGGGAATAGACATCGCGGCGCCTACAGGCACGACGGTGGTCGCCGCAAACGCCGGCAGCGTCATGAAAGCAGGCTGGAACGACAGCTACGGGTACATGGTCATGATTGACCACGGCGGGGGGATTGTGACGCTGTACGCCCACAACAGCAGCCTTCT
>JGI24705J35276_12238181_pt1 | contig 16984 bp, 21 predicted proteins | sample TergutNt197P4_FD_35276 | JGI IMG/M metagenome (IMG submission 35276) | reverse complement strand
GCGCGCCACCCGGCGGCCTTGAACCAACTGCCGAAGTGGAACTCGAAATTGGCTTTGAACGCCAGGAACCGGCCGAGGACCTGATGCCGCCCGACTGCCGAGTTCAGCCATTCGTTCAATTGCCGAACCTGTGCTTCATCATCGGGCAACGGCGAAACGGAGTCGCAGAACAGCGACGGGAACACGCCTTCGGCGATCTCGTCCTGCAGTTCCGGCGTCTGTTGTGAAAACCACCGCGCAATGGCCTGTAACGGCGTCATCTGAAACCCTTATGAACCTGGGAAAGGACCACGATACCATTGCCGCATCGCGCCCGAACTAAAATTCGTGCGGTTCCTTTCGATCTAAATCTGGCATCTGGCCCGGTTCCGAGCGGTTCGGGTGGCGCAAGGCAGCAAGACTGGCCTATTGCTGGCGAAAAGCCGATTTTTTTGGAAACCGGCACACAGGGCTTGCGTCGTGGCCGCTGGTGCGTTTCTACCTCTGGCTGGTCTACCACAGCGGATTTCCAAAATAACGCACGGACGGCGGTAGGTCAGTGCGGGAAATGCCATTTTATTTCCGGTGGCATCGACTTCCACCGTTCGATGCGCGGACCTAATTTTCTGGTTTCGCTGACGCGGTAACCCCATTCGACGGAACAGCGGTCAGACCAGTCGTCACGTCCGGGCCAGTACAGATACGCAGTTCCCTGGACCGGGCCTTCCACGCCCTGGCCGCCGAGCAGGATTGGCTTGATGGTCTTGCAGGCCGCTGGCAAGGGTTGGTCGGACAGGCCCTGCAATTCGGTGCCCTGGCAGGCGCAGGCCCAGCGGTAGCGTTCGGGCACGTCGGGTCCGAGGGTGTGAACCGTTTCCAGGATGTCCACGCGGTACATTCGGCGGCCCGTTGGCGCACAGGCGGCCCCACGGGCGGTAGTTTAGAACCAGGGCACTGGTGGCGCCGCCTGGCGGCCGGCGCTGCACGGGCTTGTGAAAGGGAAACAAGCGGATCGCAGCAATGGAAGGGCCGGGCTTGGTTCCGTGCAAATTTCTGGCTGGACTCACAATCGGGAACCGGATTGTCCAAGCCAATTTCGGTAAAATGAGATTCATCTGCCGTGCCCGGTCGTACACTCCGGAAACTTTGGCCGATCAAGGGCGAAAAGGCTGCCGCGCAACTGACAAGGGCCACGGCAGTCATTTTCTTGTTCCTGGAACGGAACCCGGATTTTGCAGCCACACGGATGGCAAAGGCCAGCCCGCGCCATCGGCATCGCGGCGCTGCGCCCGGCGAAACAACCCCCCGGCCTTCGGATGTTCCGCATCGCTGGTCTTCGGAACGTCAGAAGTGCTGACACGCTTAGACGAGCGTCTATGGGTGTCGGGCGCTTCGGATCAGCAGAAGGAACCAGGATGTGCCAGACGTGTGGCGCCTGCGGAACCTGCGGGCTTCTGCGGTTCCGAAGGTGCGGCGGACGCATATCGGAAAATCCGCATCAAACGCACTCTCGAAAAGTGCGTTTAAGTCGTTTCGGATATGCGCAAGTCTTTGATCGACCAAGGTTTTCGCCAAAGGTGAAGGGCGCCGAGATAACGCTTAAACGCACTTTTGCATTCTTCCTCCCCAATAGACTTCTGTAACTGCAACTTAACGGCTGTTTCGTGTATCTATTCCTGCATATAAGCGTTACTGCGTTTAAGCGTTTAAAACGGACTCTAATCCATTGCTGTCTAACAACTATTTCAAGTAACGCAGTTTGTTGTTGTAACGCACTCGGTGCGTTTAAGGCGCAACAAAATGTCTGGAACTGCAACCATCGCGTGCAGCACAACCAGCTAACTACGAACTTTTCGTGATAATTCGTGATCAGGGAACCAATGCAAAACTGCATGACTACAAGTCAGCACGACTGTCCTGTGCGTTTAGACAATTCCAATTGCAGCGTGCAGCTATTCCTTGCCGAAGAACGCCATCGCGCACCCTTCATGCAGCACATGGCCCTTGACGCCCGGTCCACGGATCAGCAGCAGATTGCCGTCCGTCCTGCCGCAATGTTCGCACGTACCTTGCAGCACCGTGCAGGCCGAGTTCCACGCCTGCGCCGCCTTCACCTCCGGTGATTGCGATGCATGCACGTCGTCGAGCAGCCGCATCAGATCAGCGTCAGGTCCGCTGTCGCGAGTGGGCGGTGGCCCATCGTTCTGGCCGCGCGGCCACTCGTCACGATCATCGTTGCCCTTCAGCCGAATCCCGATGAACACGCGGCCCCTGGTGATGCCGGTGTTCTTGCGCACCACCTGCCATTGCGGGTGCTTGCGCGGGCCGTCGCCCGACTCACGCTCGTCGGCAAAGCGCATCTTCGAAAGTTTCGTCGACAGCGTGTTGATCTTGCCCGGCACGACATGGTTGCGTCTCGCCCAGGCGTCCCAGGACTTGTGCAGATCGCCGATCTTGGTGCTGAACTCGTCACGCCGCGCGATCATGGCGGGCGTGTTCAGCATGTCGGCGTCGGCGAACTTCGCCGCTTGCCGATCCAGCACGCACTCCTCGTCGATCCAGCTGCGCACGTGGTCTTCGGATGCGAGGTACTCTTCGGTCGCGACTTCCACCGCCTTCGGCGGCCGCAAGCCGTCGCGCTGCCACATCGCGCAGCCGTCAACCATCCACTTCAGGATGCCGTTCGCTTCGCGCTTGAACTTGTCGGCCAAAGATTTGTCGGCGTCTTCCTTGGCGATATGCGCGTTGAATGGAATCAGCCGAAGCCTGCGCCGGATCGCGTCGTTGACGTTGGACAGCTGCGGCTTCAGGTTGCCTGCGATCAGCAACTTGCCGGAAAACTCGAACTCCACCGAGGCCTCCCGCATGCCGCGCGCCACGATGGTCTCGCCGCCGGTCACCGCCTGCAGCCGCTCGATGTTCCACTCGGCGTCGGGCTTGATCTCGGAAGACACGATCAGCCGCCGTCCGCGCAGCCGCATGATCTGTTCGGGATGCTGCTCGAAGCGCTGCTCGATCCACACCGATGTCGGGCACGAGATGCCGTAGTCGCCCATCACGTACAACAAGGTCTTTAAGAAAACCGACTTGCCGTTCGATCCGTCGCCGTGCAGAAACCAGAACTGCTGCTCGCTGGTATCGCCGGTCAGGCAGTAACCGGCCAGCCGCTGCAGATAGCTCGCCAGCGCGTGATCGTCGCAACAAACCCAGTCGATGAACGCAAGCCATTGCGGACACTCGCCTGACGGATCAGCCGCCGACATCTTGCTGATGTAGTCGCCCGAATTGTGCTTGCGCAGGCCCTGGTCGATATGGCGCAGGTCCAAGGTGCCGGGCAGGCAGTTGTAGAGCCACCAGTCGGCGTCGAACACGCTTTCGTCGATCGCCAGGACCGACTGCAGCCTCCGGACCACCGCCAGCATGGTCGAGGTCGCGCCGATATGCGCGCGGTCTTTCGGCTTTCTGGCCACCGGCAGGATGTCCTCGGCCAGAAAGTTGGCGACCTCGGCCTCGACTTCCTTCTTGGCGTCCTCGGCCCAGCGCACACCGTCGAAGCGCCGCCACATCCTGCGCGGCGCCGAGTGGCAGAACGAGACGCCCGCACGGGCGCCGAACCACAAGGCCAGATTGTTGTCCGACAGCGGCACGCCGGGCCGCGTCCACGGGAACTTTGCCAGCCTGCCGCCGTTCTCTTCATTGTTGTCGCTTGTCATGGCCGCTGTCCAAAATCACAGCGCCCCATGCTGTCAAAGGTCCCGGCAGAGAGATCGGCCGGGACCATTTGCTTCAATCAGTCATGACCGCCGACTAGAACGAGAAATCGTCGCGCTTCCTGCCGCCCTTCCTGAACGCCTTGTCGATGTCGGCCGCAACGGTCTGCGCTTCCGAGACGATGCGCTCAGCCTGCAGATTGTCGTGCGGGTAGGCCGCCAGATTGCAGACCAATCGTCCCTGCCGCTTCAACGCGCGCATCCGGTTCAGCGACAGCCGCACGAATTTGTCCTCGCGGCTCTCGTTGGGATCGAGTTTCGGCCTGCCGGTTCGTTTGCTGTTGCCTGCGGGCCGTCGTGTCGTCGTGGTAGCAGTAGCTTCAATCATCTTTGTCCTCCGTTATGTTCTCCCCCTGGTTCTTCACGTCACTCTCGAAGATCACGTTGGTCTCCAGCACCGCCCAGCATTCCTTGTAGTCGTCTTCCATGGCGAACTGCTTGGCGATGCAGATGGCGATGTCGAAATCCTCCGTCTTGCCGACAATCTCGTTGCGGCCCTGATTGACGATCATGTAGATCATGTGCCACCTTGAAGTGTTTCGACGTATGCAATGCGATAGCGCATCACTCATGTCCGCGTATGAATCCGTTCAGCCACATCGGCATAATCATCGCCTTCCTGCTCGGGCATCTCGTAGCGCGCCCGCCAGCCCGCCGACCGCCATGCCTTGACGCAGGCTGAAGCCGCACTCTCGCCTGGGCACCACAGCAGTCCGCGCGCGTCCAGGATCGGCCGGTCGTGGTCGGCCATCACGATCAACTCGCCGATCTGCAGCTGTGGCCCGAACGCCGCGATGGCGCCCGCCGAGCCCAGCGCCCACACCGGCTTGTATTTCAGCATCAGGCAGGCGATCGCGGTCTCGACGCCCTCGGCGACATGCAGCCGGTGCACGAAGGTCCTGCCGCCCGCGAACATCTCGGTATGCGGCGACAGCTTGATCGCGGTCTCGAAGCACGGTCCCAGCATCATCGGCGTGCCGTCCTTGCGCCCGTTCTTCAGATACGTGCGATGGATGGCGATGATGCGGTCGGTCGAGATGTCGCGCAGGGCTGAGATCATCGCTGGCTGGCGCAATTTGCCGCGCGGGCAGTGCGGATGATAGCGGATGGTGAGATCGGGAAACGGCACGACGCCGAGATCGAGGCCTCTGTTGTGCAGATAGTCGGCGACCGGCGATCCCGTCGCGCGATGGCTTTCCGCCCAGATGTCCCTGGCCTGCTGGGTGCGCACGGCGTTGTCATGGATGGTCGCGGGCCGCTTCGCCGCGACGACCTTGGACAGATCGCGTCTGGCATAGCCGTTGTGCTCGCGCGCCGACAGCACGAAACCCTTGGCGCGCAGACAATCGGCGACATCGCGCGAGTCACAACCGGCGAAACATTTGACGCTGATCCGGTCTCCGTCGTACCAGACCGCGCAGGACGGGTTGCGATCTTCATGGCACGGACACAGGCACATCCAGCCGCGCGTGTAGCGTTTCGGCCGGCCGCAGCATTCCGCGATGGCGTGGATGTCGCTTAGTTCGGTCATCTGGACTATTCCGAATAATCAAGGTCTTCCGGCCATTCGCCGCGATCCCGCAAATCATCGACGGCATGGCCCAGCGTCCAGAGCGGGTGTTCGAGCAGCAGGGGACGGATCAGCTTCCAGCCGCGCACCCAGCGGTCGTAGGCCGCCGTGTCGCGTTCGATGTTCTCGCGCATCTGCATCGTGCGCTGGTCGCCGTCAGTAACGGAGAAGTCGCGGACCCGCACGATCCTCGTGTTGACGTATTGCGGCTCGGCGTTGCGGGCACATTCCTTGATATCGCGTTCAGCGGCCGGTTCTTCGCCCTCGTCCGACAGGATCATCCATCCGCCGTCCTGCTTGACCGCCCTGCGGCCATCCGGCAACTCGGCCATGAGCTGATAGATGCGGATCGGCACGGCGGTTGAAAGATCAAAGACGCCCTGGGCGTCATCGTCATCATCACGCTCGCACTCGCGCGTATTGCCCGCGGCCTGCAGCGCGAGTGCGAACCAGACCGCATCGTCGCAATCCCGGCCACGAAAATGCAGAGTATCCCTGATGATGTAGGCCGCGATGTCGGTGTTTAACGACAGCCCTGACCGTAATGCTTGCCGTTTCGAGTGCCGCATCGCCTTCTTGATCAATCTCAGGTCTGTTATGCGCTTATCCCGCTTTCCGCCTTCCGACATGGTGCTACTCCTTCTTGACTGCCGTCTCCCCCCGTTCGATGAATTCGGTGAGCCACGCACGGATCATGCGGGCCTCTTTCAGGCTGCTGCCGAGTCGGTCGTTCAAGCGCTGTCCGGTCGCGGTCAGGCAGCGGGTCTCGATGCCGATCATCTGCAACGGCGTGATCGTCAGGCGGCTGGCAAGCGATGTGAGTGCGGTGCCGATTGCGGTCGATGCACCCAGCATCGCGTTATCGATCGGCGGCTTGTCCGGTTTCGGTTTGGCCGCGCGTTCCTTGCGGTTCTTCTCAAGTTCGTTGAAACGGGCGTTCCGCTTTTCGAGCCGTTCGATCTTTCTGTTCAGGCTGCCGGTGATCTTCTCAGCTTCCTCGGCAACCTGCTTCGGGTCGAGCACCAGCTTGCCCTTGAGGCTGTCCTCGAATTCGGTCCGCTGGCGATCGAGTGCGACGCGGGCCTCGGCAAGTTTCTGTTCGTATTTGGCGCGGCTCTGGGCCAACTCGGCATCGGTCGCGGCCCGTTCGGCAAAGCGCTCCTGCTCGCGTGTCTCGTCGATCAGTTTCTTGATCTGGGCCGACGTGAAGCTCTCGCCATTGGCGGCGCGGTCGATAACGTCGGCCTGGAGGTCGGCTGGGGTTGTGGGGGCAGCGAGCAGGTAAAGCCCGTCAACGGAAAACTCCAAATTCCGCGCGGCATCGGAATATGGCGATTTCGCGATACGCATGAATTTTTCCGCCTTGTCGCAGCTCCATTCGAACTCGCGTTTCAGCCACGGCAACCATTGGCCGTGCGGCAGCGTCGCCTTGCATTCGGTCAGCCGCCGTCCGATCTCGATGATGTCGCCGACCACGCGCTTGCCGAGCGCCCGGATCACGGCGGCGTGTTCCGCGAGGACAACATCGTCCGGCTTGTCATGAACAATCTCGTTATTTGTCATCATGGTTCGCCATTTCCATCATCATCGTCCGGTTCATCATCATCGTCCGGCTCGTCGTCTTCATCGGGTCCGGAAGCGGTCTCATAGATGATGTCGGCGACAACGAACGTCTGCTGGTGGTTGCAGGCTTCCGCGAAATGCTTCGCCACTTCGATGGCGTCGTTGCGATCGAGCAGTTCAGTCAGCGTCATGCCGTTGGCCGTGTTGATGACGCGGTAACTCATTGTCGTTTCTCCTTCAGAACGGCGCACGCCTCTGCGCGCAGGATGCCAAGGTCGATCAATGTCTGGATGGCGTCGTCGGGATCGGACGTGCAGAGAAAGGGAAAGCCGCAGGCGACGATGTGCGCGGCGATGCGGGCCTGATCCTCGGTGAGGCCTCGGCCGCGCCGCTTCAGTTCGAGAAAGAACATCGAGCGGTGCGGACCCGCAAATTGAAAATCGGGCCAGCCAGGCCGAAGGCCCATCCGTTGCAACCGTTGTCCGCTCGGCGAGTAGCGCTTGCCGTATTTGTTGACTTCGCCATGGGCGATATGCGTGTACTCCCATCGCGGCGAGATGTAGAGTTTGCACGTGTCTGCGATCAGGCAGTGCACGGCAAACTCCGGCGGGGGCGGCAGTCGGCGTCTCGTGAACATGTCAAGCTGATCGATCATGGTCGTCCTCGCCATACCGCAGCGCAAAGAAAGGCAGCCACTCGAAGTCCAACAACTCATTTTCGTGGACGTACCAGGTGCCGGGCGTGAGACTGGTGCCGTCCCCGCAGCGAGCCACATTCTTAAGTCTTGCGAAGTCGTCTTTCGGCAGCCATCCGCAGATCGTGAAGCGCGAGCCTTCGGCCTTCACCAGCGCGAGCAGGTCGAACCGTTTTGCCGCGAACAACTCCCGCTTCCTGACCGGCCACAGCAGAAAATGCTTGCCGCCGTCGATGGTCTTGACGTCGGTGCGAAAGCCCAGACGGTCGCAGACGTCAAAGCCGCGATCGGCCCAGCCGATGTCCCATTTCACTGCAGCCAAAGGGTCGAGATGACGATACAGCGCGAACGCGACCTCGCCCGCCTTCGACTGCGCCTGCAGACGCGGATTCGTTGCGGCGCCATGCGAGGACACCGCGCAGGACGGCGGGCAATCGCCGCGCGCATAGGCCTCGACCAGCGCGTGGCCGAACCGCGCGCAGCGGGCCATCAGGACGTCGGGAACGATGACGTCACATTTCGAGCCCATAGGAGGTCCACCCTTCGGCCTCCCCCCTTGCAAACAATTCCAGGCGCGTGCGCGCATCGAAGTCCGGATACATTCTCTCGATTTCGCCGCGAATCTCGGCAGGCTTTGCCGAATGTTCGCCGCGCGGATAGAAGAACACCGATGGCGGCTGATATTGCGGTCCCGGCATTTTGCCGCGCGTGCCGTACAAGAGATGTTCATGCATGTTGCGGGCGACGAGGCCGAGGCCCGACCGGCGTAGCGGCACGCCATCCACCGGCGGTTTCGCCTTCACCCACACCATGTTTGTCTTGAAGGTGAAGCCCCACGCTTCCATGACTGCGGCGGCGCGGAGGATGTTGGACGATGTGCACCACAGCAGCAATGCGGCGTCCTTATGCGCGATCTCATCGATCGGATGGCCGTCCACCAGATAGTTGGCGATCGCGTCATCGCTCAGCGTCGGGTAGTGCTGCGCGGCAGTGCGCGCAGCGCCCTTCTCGCTGTAGATTTCGAACTCCCAGGGCGGGTCGGCGAGAACCACCACGAACGGGCCAGGATGATCGAGGCGCATGGCCTCAGCCGCCTTTGCCCGAATGCTGCGATGCCTGGATTCGCGTGCCGCCTTGTACCAATAGGGCCGCGCGATCAAAATCAGGTCGGCATAATGCAAAAGCTCGCCGCGCTCGCGCCACTCGGTGAACGCGCGTTCAAGTTCGAGCTTTGGCAGTGTCCCAATACGCTGGGCATCCAACGCTGTGGGTTTCGTCAGGCCGAGATTTTCTAAAAACAACGTTAAGCTGCTTAACGCCGTTTTAGCCTCGCTCCTGCCTCTACCCGGACCAGCCACATGCGTCCGCTCGACCTTCGCCAGCGCCTGCCCGAGCTTCCACCGCGCCAACATTCGCACTTCATTGACCGGACGCATATCCTCAACGGAGTAGAGGCCGCAATCGTGCATGTAGGTCTCGAAGGCGTCCAACTGCGCGCCAATCTCGATGATCTCGCCCGGTTCGGTGGCTCGTTCCAGCGCTTCGCACAAGGGACCGATGCGGATCGGCGGCGCGGCGGGCTTTTCCGGAATTGCTGGCGTTGGAGTCTGATGCCTCGTCATGGCGCCGCCCTCGCGATGATCGCGCCGAACTGCGCGAAGGCCTGCTCGAAAAGGCTGCGGTCCGGCCCGAAATAGGCGAACACAGAACCATGCGTCGATCCGCTGCGCCCCTCGTCTCCGTAGAAATTGATGCGATGGTCCGTGAAGCACAACAGCCCGTCCCATAGGGGCTGAAACCATTCGGTATCGGTGCAATGCGAGTTGACGAGCACGATGCCCGCAGAGACTTTACGCGCGACATAATAATCAACGAACCGCGCCACGAACTCTCCGGCGAGACGGCCATAGGGTGGATTGAGAAATACGCGACCATGCCATGGCTGCGTCAGGCCGTCTTCAGCTTCCGTGTAGTAGGTCGTCGCTCCGACGATGGTGTTGGCCTCCTCACAGGAAGCCGGATCAAGGTCGATAGACCCCAGCGCTACCCGCGCTGCATCGATGTACTTGCGCGGCGTGAAGTGTTCGTTGGAGAGAGATTGCTGGATCAACTGGCTGTCAACCTCGGCAAGTTCACAGGCGGCAATCGACCGCGCCTTTGCTACGGCCAGCGCTGCGGCCATCTTGGCGTCGTCGATGAAGGTTCCTGTATCGTCTTGGCGGCACAGCCGGCTGCGCCAACGGTGGATGACAACGTCTCCTGGATCGGCGACTGGTAAAAGAGATTTCTGCTCTGAAATCTCTTTTTTTGCCTCCCTATGTCCACGACCTGGACCGTTGCCGTGGATAATGACGCCATCCCGCCACACCACATATTCCGCCTGGCCTAACAGCTTGGCTTCGATCGCCGCGTAAAGCTGCGCCGGGTCTTTCGCTCTTGCCCAATGCTTTTCACTTGCCTCGGCGACGACAATCGCCTCCAGCCCACGGATCGGGTCGTAGAGTTTGACTTGTCCCTGCCGGGTACGGATGAGATCGGCCACGGCGCACTCCGTCAGGACGCCCTGCGGCGGGTCGTCTGCATCCACAGATTTTCAATGAGGGTGACATGCGCCCCGAAGATGTCGGGCCGCAACCATGCCCGCTTGATGCGCCCGCCCGTCGCGATCTCGATGTTCACGGCCATTTCCGCGGTCGGCCGACCGGTCCGCCGCGCCCGGTTGACACTGCCCTGGCTGAAGCCGATGGCTTCCGCCAATCTGGTTTCTGAACCGAACTCCTTGATGGCGCGCGTGATCGCATCCTGTGGACTCATGGTCCCAGACCCGTCAACAACACTCTGTGGAGATACTGCGATACTGATCATTCCCGCTCCTCCGAGTCGCTCATGCAAGCGAATTCTTCGTGCCGCCGCCCGCTCTCACACAGTCGTTATTAATTTCGGATTGACGGCATCGTTGATAGGAGCAAGAGCATTAAATGACTTGAAATTATTCATAACGGTTCAAATTGTTCAAAGTGACTCACGTCAATTCTCGCAACGGAACAAATGCGGAGGTCACGATGAACACCGCACGGCGACGCATGACTGAACGCTGTGAAAATTGCCGCGAGGGCATGACAGGCGAAAATGTCGTCGCGACTCGCAAACCGCGAGTCTGACCGGGCGCCTCACCGGATTCTAAAAGAAATGGTTGGTTTCTCCATTAATCCGCAACGTGAGTGCGGCAATGCCACCTCTCGACCCCACGCGATGCCAGCGTTTCACCGCCTCGATGGCGCCCTGGTTGCTGTCAGGCAGCCATGACGTCATCCAGCGGTTGTGGCTGCAGCAGATCGGCGATCCAAGATATGTGCCGGACGGGTTCGACAAGACGTGGGCGGCGCTGTTTGGGCAGATGGCCGAGCCGCTGGCGCAGGCCTGGATACAGGACCACGGTTATGTGCTGACCGATATCGGCAAGCAGGTCTTTCACCGCGACCGCGAATGGTGCTCGGCGACACTCGACGGCCGGGTTGTCTCGCGTCATGGCGCGCCCTGCAACTGCGTGCAGGACGTCAAATGCATCAACGCCTTCCGCGACACGGACGAAGCGGTCGGCTTCTACACACCGCAATGCATCGTGCAGCGAGACTGCGCCGGCGCGGATACTGCAAGCCTGCTGTTCGTCAAGGGGGGTGGCGAACCGCAGGAGTACGACGTTCATATCGATCCGCAATATGAGGATGTGGTGTGGGCGGCGATCGACGCCTTCTGGCATTGCGTCGAGACCCTGACGCCGCCGGTGCCGTTGCATTTCCCGCGCGTCGTCGCGCCCAGCCTGTGGCGAAAGATCGACCTCGACCGCGATGCAGAGGTGCCGAACTGGTCCGAGGAAATACGCGAACTGCTGACGTCGTGGGGCCTCACGCGCGAGACCGCGCAGACCCACGAGAAGGTCAAGCAGAGCATCCGCGACCTGATCCCGGATGATGTCGGCCGCGTGCTTTGTGGTTCGTTTTCCGTCAAGCGCGACCGCCGCAACGCTCTCACGATCCGGATGCGCAGGCAGAAGGGAGACCGCGATGGCTGAGGCACCCACTGGCAAATCGACCCAGCTTGAAGCCTACTATGCAGAGGTCCTGCCGCCCCAAAAGGAAGCCGAACTGTTCCGGACTTTGCCGTCCCACATCAGGCCAGCCGTCTTTCAGCGTAATCTCATGAGTGCGCTGATGGCCAATCCCGAATTGATGCAGCATCCACCCGCGTATATCTACCGCGAAATCGTCAAGTGTGCAGGACTCGGCCTGTATCTCGATCCGCTGCTTGGCTTGGCTTACATCGTCGTCGCCTGGAACTACAAGACGCAACGCAAGGAGCCGCAGCTTCGCATCGGCTACAAAGGCATGATCAAGCTGGTGCGGCAGGCCGGCAATGTCGCCACGGTCTCATGTCACGAAGTCCACGCCTATGATGAAGTCGAAGTGGATTTCGGCAACCCGAAGGTCTTCCACCATCGCCCGCGACTGTTCTCCGACCGTGGTCCGATCGTCGGCTACGTTGCCACGATTTCGTTCAAGGACGGCGCTTTCGATCTCGAGCCGATGAGCGTGCAGCAATGCCTTGCCGTTCGCGACCGCTCCGATGCCTGGCGCGCGTTCAAGGAAGGCAAAATCCGATCGACACCATGGTCCACCGACGAAATGGAAATGTGCAAGAAGACCAATTTGCGCCGGTTGTTGAAGCGTCAGGAACAGTCGCCCGAGGTCGCCAGCGCCGACCAGATTGAGGACGATGCCGAACTGGGCATCAATGAGAGCCGGCCACCGCCGTCATTCCGCATCGAGCGGCGCGCCAATCAGGCACCGATGATCGCGCCGACGACACAGGATCAAACCGCGCCCATCACCAAGGCACCGGAAACAGCGCCGCCGCTCGATCGCAAGACCGGCGAGGTGCTGCCGCCGCACGATATCGGTTTTCGCGACACTGAGGACGGCACCGCCGAGACGTGGCAGCAGTGGGGAGCGCGGCTAGTCGCCGCGATCAACGCGGCCTCCAGCGAGGCCGAGATCGACCAATGGGTCGAACACAACCAGAAGCATTTCGCCACGTTCAAGCAGGACGCTCTTTTGATGTTCGGCAAGCTGGAAGCGGCCATCGCCAAGCGCCGCGAGGCGGTCAAGGGCAAGGGGGCGCAGAAGGGAGACCATGCATGAGTATCGAGTCCACTGACCTGCAGCCGATTCCGTGGTGGCACGAACAGCCGGAGGAGATCACCGAACTGCCGGAAGCGGTGCTCGAAAAACTTTCCCGCGCCGGCTTTCGGACCGTCGAGGAGGTGCGCGCCGCCACGCCCGCGCAACTGCTGCTGATCCCAGGCCTCGGCCGCGTCACGCTGGAGACCATCAAGGCTTGGCTGCGCAAACTCGACGGCGACTCTGACTGAGAGGAACGCACATGACCGCGATTATCCACGACTACAAAGAGATCGCTCGCGCCGCTCGCGGCATCACCCGGTCGTTCGACTGGTATCCGACCAAAGCGCCGATGATCTGCGAGAGCGATGATGACCCGATGTTCTACAAGCCACCGCCGCTGCCCGGCACGTCGTACACCAACAAGCCGATCAAATACATCAAGACGAAAGGTCCATCAACATAAGGGAGGCTTGCAATGCGTGTCGCGATTGTCGAACCGAAAGCCCACCTCATCAGCTTCGTTGACGTCGAGACCATCAACGAAGCCCAGCGGCTGGCCGGGCTGAAGGCCGTCGACCACGGTGTCGCCGCAGATGGAGTGGGGATCATTGCCGGCGAATACTCCATGTATGTCGATCCCGACCAGCAGGACTACTTCACGTTCGGCGGGCCGCTCTACGCCGGCAACGCCGTGCTCTACGCCTATGACAAGACGGGTGCGACGATCGACGTCTCTCCGGAAATCAAGATTGCGCCGCTCTGGCTGCACGGCCGTAAAGAGGTCGAGGCCGCCATCGCGCAAGGCCTCGTGGCGCGCCCGGAATTGACGGTTAACAAACGCCCGGTGTGGCGCTGGCCCGACCCGTCGCCGTTCGACGCCAGCGCGGCATGACCGACAATCTCGGCCGCATCAGCATCAAAGAGCGGCCGGGAACGAAGTCAGGATAGTTGTGTTTGACCTACCTTTGCGAGTGAGTTCGATGAAAAATCCACCGACGCTGGCTGATATGGCTATCGCGGCAGCGAACGGCAAGAGACCGTTGCTGCCCGCTGAATATCAACAGAGCGACAAGCCTGTTCGCAGCCTGCTGCAGATGATCGGTAAAGCCCGGAAATTTGTTCTTGACGCCAACATGGCGACCTACTTCGCCGACCTCGTTCATGACGGCATGCGTGGCGGGTTGCGCAAGCGACGAACAACGACGGACAACATGCGCCAGTTGGCCCGGTTGCCTTATCCATTGACATGGTTCGAACTGCAACTCGACGTGTTTGTCAGGCGCATGCTGGATCGCGATGCGACCTGGAAGAAGACGAATAAGCTGGCGCACACTCCCAGGCGCTTTGGCTGGTTGTTTCAGCAACACCCGCAGATCGACGCCGCTTTTCGCGCAACCGAAATCATGGAAAACACGGGGATATCTGGTCGCGTCTTTCTTCCGCATCCTGTCAGCCTGATGTGGATGACCAACGACGCGCCGCTGCCGTGGCACAATTTGATCGACTGGAGACTCGTGCCTGACCGGATCGACAGCAATCCTCAAATCGGCGCGGTTGCGACATATGGCGATGACGATCTGACAAACGAGATGATCGCCAAATTTCTCAAGATAGAGCCAGAACTGATTGTGCCTTATTTCACCGCGCCGCAGTTCCTGGCTCTGCTTGCAACAATCAATGATCTGCCCATCATCATTGAGCCCGTCTCACCACAACGCGGCTACATCCACCGTGGCAACTATCGCAAGTTCATGATGCATTCGGTCGTGCATCTCACCGTTCCTGAGACGCGGTATCGCGCGGTGATCCGCAAAAGTTTCCTGGCGCTTCGCCGGCGTGCCCATCAGGTGCGTGGTCACTGGCGCCACGACTGGCTGAACGGGCCGCTGCGCTATTGTGATCATGTCTGGGAGAGTCAGGTTATCGACGGCCACGAACTCGCGCATCGGATCTGCACGCGCTGCAAGGGGCGGCTGCTGTGGATACCGCCACACCAGCGCGGCGATGCCTCGCTCGGCTTCGTGATGCACGACTACGACATAACGGCCAAGCAAGATGAATGAACTCAATGCATCCATCCGCGACATCCCGGTACCGGATCGGATGAAGCATCTCGCGGTGCTGCCGACCGGATATCTGCAGGGGTGGTTCATGGCGGTCGGCAGCGACGGTGTGCCGATCCCGCAGGCAGCCGACGCGGAGAAGCGGCTGCGTGCCTACCGGCAAAATCTCTGCTGGTGCTGCGGCCAGAAGACCGGCGTCTACAAGGCGTTCGTGATCGGCCCGATGTGCATGGTCAACCGCATCACGAGTGAACCGGCCTCTCATCTCGAATGCGCCGAATATGCCGTCAAGGTCTGTCCCTATCTGCGCAATCCGAACATGAAGCGCAACCCGCACCTGATCGAGGGCAAGGTGCCTGCGCCCGGTGTGATGATCGAACGCAACCCAGGCGTCTCGCTGATCTGGGTGACGCGGCATGCGTGGGCGTTCAAGGATCACAATGGACAGACGCTGTTCCAGCTCGGCGATCCGGAAAATCTGAAGTTCTACGCCGAGGGCCGCGGCGCCAGCCGCGCCGAAGTGATGGAATCGATCCGCACCGGCCTGCCCAGGCTGCGCGAGATGGCGCTGATCGAAGGCAAGGATGCCGTGGCGCAACTCGATCGGCAATGCGTGGCGGCGCTGCGCCTGCTGCCCGCGCCCTGAATCGCTGGTTGACCAGATGCAAGCAATTGCATGAAAGGTCCGGACAGACATGAAACGAAAGGCGAGCAAACGCAGAATACAAACGAGGCAACGTGCAGCCCGCAAACTACGACCGCCGCCGTGTCTCATGCTGACGCTGGCCCAGGTCTTGAAAATGATTCCGGTCAGTCGAATGACCATCTATCGCTGGCGACGGGCTGGCTTATTCCCGCAAGGACATGGGCGCCGCAAGCTGTTGTGGATCGCTGAAGATGTACGGATATGGCAGGAAAATCAGCCACTTGATACAGCCTTGCACGACAAGATCGTGCGGATTCGTCGCCATTAGACACAGGTTAGACACCAGCGGTTCCCGCCAACTCCTCTGAAATTGCAACTGTTTGTTTTTACGTCGCTTTCTCAGTTTGTTCTGGGCCGTTGACTCTCTTGAAGGGCAAATGGACGATCGTGACCGATGGCGGGCAGGTGTGGCAGCCCTATCTGCGCGCCAACTTCTGGGCTGATTGGGGGCAACCCGGAAACAACGACCTTCAGCGGCGTCGACATGGTCCCGCTGATTTACCGCAATCAATATGTGGAGGTCGGCGGCGGCCTGAAAGCCAGCCTGAATGCGCATCTGTCGCTGTTTGGCAATGCTGACTACCAGTTCGCCGTCACAAGCTATCGACGCGATGGCGTGAAGGGTAGCCTCGGGCTGCGCTACACCTGGTAAGTTCGCCTCGCGTGCCCAGCCTCTGCGTTCTGTCAGGGCGACGCCTGCTCTGTTATTGAAACGTCTCGCCCTTTGTCCGTTCCATTTGCGCCTCGTGGTCCATCTCGTCGAGGATCTCGCCCCAAGGCTTTCGTCCCAAGGCTTTCGTCCCAAGGCTTTTCGGCGGGATCGGGCATCGCGGCGCTGCACTCCAGCACCCCCCGCATTCAGGGGAGTGATTCCAGGCAAAACATAGGGTAGACTTCCGTGCTATTTAATCACCGGCGCCCGAATCGGTGACACCATCATCGCCGCGCCCGAAGGGCCGAGCGCGCGGCTGGCGTTTTGGCGTGGTTATTCCGCGATGTGCAGGGGCATTATGAGGCTTTTTTCAGCCGTTGTGTCGGTGGTGGCGCTTCTGGGTATTCTTATCCAGGCGACAGGGTATGCTCATGCGTCTTCTGAAAAACGCGTTGCATTGGTTATCGGCAATTCCAATTACAAAGATCCTTCGCTGGCGCTTGTAAATCCCAAAAATGACGCCGACGCGATCGCGGCGGTGCTGAAATCGCTCAACTTTGAGGTCCAACTCGTCACCAACGTTGGCAAGCGGGAAATGGACAGCGCTCTGGAGCGGTTTGCACGTGTATCAACAAGCGCCGATTCCGCCCTGTTTTTTTATGCCGGTCACGCCATCCAGCATAATGGCAAGAATTACCTGATGCCGATTGACGCCCAGTTGGAGGACGAAATCAGCATCCAATATAACCTGACCTCGGTTGACAACGTACGAACCGCGCTTGACCGCGCCAGCGGCGTAAGGATTTT
>JGI24705J35276_12238183_pt1 | contig 16996 bp, 12 predicted proteins | sample TergutNt197P4_FD_35276 | JGI IMG/M metagenome (IMG submission 35276) | reverse complement strand
TGCAAGGCCCTCACCAATAGGCAATAACCCCACTTCTCAGGCTTCCCCTTACCATCTCAAACGGTAAGATACTTAGTTTAGCAAGGGTTGGTCGGGTTTGCAATGCTTTTTTCGGCGCGTTTCGCTTTTTGCCGTAGCGCGCCTGCATTCCCTTGGGACAACGGAGGCCGAAAATACAAAAACCACCGGTGGATGTCAACGACTTTTTTCGTTTTGATTGGCTTTGCCTGAGCTTTGTTTTCAACAGGTCGAATTTGTTTTGTTTTTTGATTGCTTTCTGCAGTTGCTTTGGCGTACGATACCTAAACCTGTGACATGAAGATGGTCCTGAAGCTTTATGCCTTTTTATGTACGAGGCGCCTAGCCGGTATTCCGCATGAACCCGCAGCAACAATCTATTTTCAGAGAGATACCCAGTGTGAACGACTGCATGGGGTGGCTCATCGCATCGAAAACCCTGGACGACATTCCCCTGCAGCGGCTCAAGTTTTGCGTTCGCCACTTTTTGGATATTGTCCGGCAGTCGATCCAGACCGATCAGGCAACCAGAGGCTTATTGTCCGACCGCCAGCGGTTGCTGGACGAATTGGTCCACTATGTTCGCCATTATCATGGTCTGGGCGTACGGCGCGTCATCAACGGCACCGGCGTGATCGTCCACACCAATCTGGGCCGTTCACTGCTGCCCATGGCGGCAATGGAGGCGCTTTCCGCGGTCGGCGCCAGCTATACGAACCTGGAATTGAATCTGGATACGGGCAAGCGCGGGTCTCGCTATCAGCACGTCGAAGGATTGCTCTGCGAGCTGACCGGCGCCGAAGCGGCGTTGGTGGTCAACAACAATGCGGCCGCGGTGTTGCTTGCCCTGGAGACCCTGGCCAGCGGCAAAGAGGTGATCGTCTCCCGCGGACAACTGGTGGAAATCGGCGGCTCCTTCCGCATTCCCGATATCATGCGGCGAAGTGGGGCTCGCCTGGTGGAGGTCGGCACCACCAACCGGACCCATCTGCGCGACTACCAGGAGGCAATTACTGGCGACACCGGATTGCTGCTTCGAGTCCATTGCAGCAATTATCGGATTGTCGGCTTTACCAGCGAGGTGAACAATGCTGAGTTGATTCGGCTGGGGAAAGAACATGAGATTCCGGTGATGGAGGATCTCGGCTCTGGTTGTCTGATCGACTTGAGCCGGTTCGGCCTGAGCAAAGAGCCGACGGTCCAGGAGGCAGTGACCGGCGGCATGGACATCGTGACCTTCAGCGGAGACAAGCTGTTGGGCGGACCGCAGGCCGGAATCCTGGTGGGACGAAAACAGTACCTCGATCAAATCAAGAACAACCCGCTGAACCGGGCCTTGCGCATCGACAAGTTGACCCTGGCTGCGCTGGAATCGGTGCTTAGATTGTACCTTGATGAAGCGCAGGCGCTGCGGGAAATCCCCACCCTGGCGATGATCGCACTTCCCGAAGCAGTCCTGGCCGAGCGAGCCCAGACCCTGTGCAAGCAATGCAATGCCCTGCTGGCCGACTCTGCTGTGTTTACCGTCTTAAGCATTTGCTCCCAGGTCGGCGGCGGCGCCATGCCGGAGCAGAATTTGGCCAGTTGGGCCGTGGCCGTGGAACCCATTGGCGTCAAAATCAGCCAGTTGGAACGGAGATTGCGGCAAGGGACCATTCCGATCATTGGCAGGGTGGAAGCCGACCGGCTGCTGTTCGATCTCCGGACGATCGCTTTTGACGAAATCGATTTCCTGCTTGCTGGCCTTAAGGCCGCTCTGCAACCGGGCAAGGGTGAACAGGCCTGAACCTGGCGCAATTTTCTGTAATTTTTCTGCAACCCGTACCCCTTACGAACTGACATGCTCTCCCTGAGTGCTCTGTATATCCTGCACCGGCCCATGGCCGAAGAAGTATTGCGGCTTCTGCCCGTTCCCGCCAGCGTCACCTTTGCCGCTTTTGCCGCCGACGGCTCGCTTTGCCCTTTGGACCAGGCTCTGGCGGCGCAAGCAGCTCAGGCATCCCCGCCGGAAGCGATTGCCTCCCGCGAACCCGGCATGCGGGGTGACCAGTTGGTCGTTCCGCTGGAATTGCCTTCGGGAGAGTGCGTCGCCGTGGTGATCGGCGATGTCGATCCCGCCTTGTTGCGGAAGATGTCGGGCCGGTGGTTGCGGGAGATGCGGGCGACCTTGCTTCCAGAGCTTGAATTGGTGCATTGGGGGTATATCGATCCCGAGGCCGACTTGTACAACCGGCGCGCGGCCATGGCCTTTCTGCAGGAGGAGAGTGGCAGCGGCCCGGTTTTTTTCCTTTTGCTGAACACGGCCTTTTACCGACGGACCGCAGCGGGTAACATCCAAAAGTTGCGGGAGATCGCCGACCTGTTGCAAGCGCTGACCCGGATGCACTGTTTTTCGTTCGGCTACGGCGTGTTCGGGGTGCTGCTGCCCGCGGAAAATCGAGAACAAGCCATGAAAACGGCCCACTATCTGCAGCGCCAACTGAAGCAGGAGGGGCTGAGCAGGGTGCAGATCGGGTTTGCCCAGGTAGGCGGCGGCGAATGCCCGTTTGTGGCCAATATGTTGGATCGCCTCTGGCGCGCCCTGGCCCTGGCTGAAAAACGTGGTCCTTTCGGGTTGTGCGATATCGATACCATTGACGAGCGTTTTCCCCATCCCTTCCAGTTGAGGCAGCCCACTGTGCTGGCACGGCTGAAGCAGCACTGGCGAGGGCTCTCCCGGTTCACCCTCGTGCTGCTTGCCAGGCAGGATGCAGGTGGACAATCGGCAACGGTTGCGGCGTGGCCTGAGGTCATGGACGCTGGCCAAGGCGATTTCCTCGGTGCAGAGGAGCATCTGGCCCTGTTCATCTTGCCGGAGGCCGACGAAGCTGCGATCAAACGGGCGGTTGAGGCCATCAGAGGATATTGCCGTCAGTATTGCAGCCATGATTCGCTGGCTGTCGGGGTCGCGTCCTGGCCCTGTTTGGACTACGCCAAAAGCGACATCCCCGGCAACAGCCTCAAGGCTTTGATGCACGGTTCGTTCCTTGGTCCCGGAATGACCACGATTTTTGACCAGGTCAGCCTCAATGTCAGCGGTGATTTCTTCTTTGAGGAAGGCGATTACCGGGCCGCCATTCGTGAATACCGCCGAGGGCTCCGTTTGCGGCCCGGAGATGCGAACTTGATTAACAGCCTGGGCGTGGCCTTAGTGGAATGCGGCCAGGAACGGCAAGCATCCGCCTGTTTTAAGGAGGTGTTAGACAAAGATCCGGCCAATTACATGGCCCTGGTCAACCTCGGGCATGTGCAGCAAACCCTGGGATGGCGAGAAAAGGCATTGGAGTGTTTCGAAAAGGCCTACCAGGTGCTTGCTCAAAGCAAGGCCGCACCACAAGAGTTGCTCCTGCCTTTGGGCAAACTCTACGCCGAGCTGGGTGAGCATGCCAAGGCCTTGGCAGTTTTTGAGCATTGGCGGGGGTATCCCGGCAGTGGCCGGGAGTTTCTCCTGTTCCGTCTGCTGGGTCAGAGCTATTGGGAAAATGGACGAGGCGAGGAGGCAATCAGGGCCTGTCAGCGGGCCTTGCAGCTTTTTCCCCAGGACAGCGTCTCGCTCAGTACGCTGGGATTGTTGTACGTAGAGCAGGGAGAGGGCAACGACATCGGCTTGACCTTGTGCCGCAAGGCGCTGGCGCTGGATAATTTTAACCCGGATCACTGGTATCGGCTGGGCCGCGCTTTGCTTTATATCGGGGACCTCGCCGGGGCCGGTGCCGCGGTCAGACAATGCCAGCAATTGCAGCGCAACCATGTTGAGGGGCTGTTGCTGGCCGGCCGGCTCCATGTGCTGGGCAAAAAAAGGGCTCGGGCGAAACACTGTTTCAATCAGGCGATGGCCGCCAAAACCTGCACTATGTCCCAGGCGGAGCGGGCCAGGGCGGCGCTCGCCGAATTGACAACCTCCGGAGTCCGATCCCGGTCTTCAGCTCGAGGCGAGCTTGCAAGAAAACTTGCTGATCACGCATGAAATGCTTCAACATCAACGGATATTTCTGCTAACCTGCAACTGGAACAACTTGTGGGTTTTCAGCGAACAATGCATGAGGAGCAGCACCTATGGCCCAAATTGATGCTTTTTTCAAGTTGATGAATGATGAAGGCGCTTCCGATCTTCATTTGACTTCCGGGCAGCAGCCGCTTTTACGTGTCCGGGGCGATATGGAGCGCGTGAAGTTCAAGGTGCTTGATAACGATTACTTAAAAAGCATGCTCTATGAGATTTGCCCGGAGGACAAAATCAAGGTTTTCGAGGAACGCGGCGACCTCGATTTCGGTTACGAGATTCCAGGGCTGGCCCGCTACCGGTGCAATTTTTATCAGCAAAAATATGGTATCGGCGCGGTATTCCGCGAGATTCCCAGTGAAATCCTGACCTGCGAGCAGTTGGGGCTGCCCAAGGTGGTGTCGCGGCTGGCCTCCTTGCCCAAAGGGCTGGTGCTGGTCACCGGTCCGACCGGTTCGGGTAAATCAACCACCCTGGCCGCGATCCTGGACGAGTGCAATCGGACCAGGAAAGACCATGTCCTCACCATTGAGGATCCCATCGAGTTTGTGCATAAAAGCCAGAGTTGCGTCATCAATCACCGGGAGGTGGGCACCCATACCAAGAGTTTCTCCGCCGCCCTCCGTGGGGCGCTGCGTGAGGATCCGGACATCATCTTGGTCGGTGAGCTGCGCGACCTGGAGACCGTGTCGCTGGCCATGGAGGCGGCCATGACCGGGCACCTGGTGTTCAGCACCATGCATACCATCAATGCCATGAAGACTGTGGACCGGGTGGTGGAAATTTTTCCCGCCAACCAGCAGGAGCAGGTGCGATCCACCTTGGCCGACGCCTTGCGGGCCGTGGTCGCGCAGACCTTGTTCAAGCGGGTCGACATCCCTGGGCGGGTGGCGGCGCTGGAAATCCTGATTTGTACGGCGGCGGCTCGCAACCTGATCCGCGAGGGCAAGACCTATCAGATCCCCTCGGTCATGCAGACCGGCAAGAAGTTCGGCATGCAGACCTTGGATGATGCGATTTTTGAACTGCTGGAGAAGAAGAAGATCAGCGCCGATGATGCCTACACCAACTGCTATGAGAAGGCGCGTTTTCTGAAGTTCCTTCGCCGTCAACCTGCGGATTTCACCGAGATCTGAGCGAGGGAGATCCAGGAATCAAACTAAAAGCCGTACTGTTGCATGCAGGTGGCTAGCACCTTGCGCTGCGCCTGGTTGAGGTTGACGAACCGGGTGCGGTTGTTGAGGATCCTGGTTTTGAAGCATTTGTTCTCCACCACCTGCTCGGTGGTGGAGACGAGTTCCGCCGGAATCCGCTCCAAGGTGGTGTTGTTGCTGCAGTTGAAGATGTCCAGCTCGAGCAAATGGCTGGTTAGGGGGCGGGCCTTGTGATCCAGGTCGAAGCAGAGGCCGCCTTCGCTGATGTTTTGGATGCGGGCGTATTGGTTGGTGGCCGGGATACGGATGAGGAAGAACGGCGGCATCCTGGCGCGGAGGGAATGGCGCTGCTCCTTGCTGCCGATCGCAAAGGCAGCCAGCAGGACAAGATGCTGGCGGCAGTCGGCACAGGCGCTCGGTCGGACGGTCGGCAGGGTGGCAAGCCAGGAAGTTGATGTTCGGTCGATCAGGTTTTTGCCACCACAGGCTGGACATTTTCTGCCGAATGCCATCATCGCAATTTCTCCCATGGACTAAGCTATTTTTATTGTCCTAATCCAGTAGTATACCGTATTAGCTCCAGCCTTTCAAGTTTCACCTGCCAGGGGTCTGGCCCTTGCCGCCATGCTCAAGCCACAAGAGTGTTCCGGTCCAGGTGGTGACGCGCAGGTCCTGCCCGTCGGTCCTGGCGGTCACGGTCCCGGCTTGGTCAGTAACCAAGACCGGGATATTTTGTTGTTGCCACCGCAGGAGGTGCTCTTTGGCCGGATGGGTATTTTGATTTCGCCGGCCTGCCGAAACCACGATCAAAGCCGGGGCGACCGTGTCGATGAAGGGCGCACTGCCCGAGGCACGGCTGCCATGGTGCGGGGCCAGTAAGACATCGGATTGTAAAGCGGTCTTGGCCCGGATCAGCCTGTTTTCGCTCGTTTGGCCGATATCTCCCGGGAAAAGAAAGCTGCGCGTTTTGTACTGTAGCCGCACTACCAGACTTCGCTCATTGGTTGACCCGACCGCGGCCTGTCCCTCCACCTCGTTCATGCCGAGACAGACGATCTCCACCTCCCGGCCCCCATACAGTATGTCCCCGGCTTTGGCGACCCGCACCACGCCGCCCTGCTCCCGGATTGTCCGCATCAATGTTTCATAATTCGGCTCCTCGCCCGGATCGCCGTTGATGGTTGCCCGCTGCGGCCGGAACCTGGCGGCGACAAAGGGCAGGCCGTTGTAATGGTCCTGGTGGGGATGAGTGATGATTAATTCGTTAAGTCGCCAGATGCGTTGGCGCCAAAGAAAGGGCGCGATCAGGCCCATACCGGGGTCGAATTGTTCGGTCTGGTAGCCGCCGCCGTCTATCAGGATAGTGGTGCCGTCGGGCAGTTGCACCAGGCTGCATGATCCTTGGCCGACATCGAGGAAATTGACCGTCAGTTCCCGCCGGGCCTCGGGGAGCCAGAGCGAACTCGTGAAAGAGCAGGTCAACACCAAGGCCAGGCCCAGGGCAAGCGCCAGGTGTCGGGTGGTTTTTCCTGGCCGGAGCAGAAGCAGCAGGAGGAAATAATACAAAACAATTTCTCCCCCATTGGGGGTGATGGTCCACGCCGAGGCATGGGGGAATTCGGCCACGGCCTTGCACAACCAGATCGTCAGGTCGATACCGGGCCGACCGACCTGGCACAGGAGCAGGGCCAGGTCCGGAAAGTGCGGAATCAGGGGCAGGGCCAGCAGGCCGCAGGGCAAGGTCCACAGGCAGAGCAACGGCTCGATCACCAGATTCATGACCGGCCCGATCAGGGAGAAGCGGTTGAAGTGGTAGAGCAGGATGGGCACGGTGCCGGCGGTGGCGGCCAAGGAGACATACAGCAGGGATTGGAGAAGGCGGAGAGCCCGGGCAATTTTGGCGGAAAAGGTCGAATCCGTTTTCTCCGGGGCCAGGAACAGCGGCAGGCGGGGATAGATCAGGTTGATGGACAGGACCGCGGCAAAGGAAAGCTGAAAAGAAGGGGTGAAGAGGGCCAGTGGCATCCAGGCCAGGACCAGGAGAGCTGCGCCGGCAATCAAATGGACCAGGGTTCGCTGCCGGCGGACCATCACCGCAAACAGCACCAACAGGGCGGTGATCAGCGAGCGGACGGCAGGGACATTGAAACCGGCGATGAAAGTGTAGAAGAGCAGCATCGGCGCGGTCATCACCAGCGCCAGGGTGGGCACATGGACATGGAGCAGCAGCCAGGTGCTTCGCTTGAGCAGCCAGGTGAACAGCAGGGCGCAGAACGCCCCGAGCAGGCCCAGATGGAGTCCGGAAATGGACAGGATATGAAAGCAGCCGTTGTCTTTGAAGGCCTCAGTCAGACCGGGAGAAATGTTGACGGTGGAACCGATCAGCAGGGCCTGGAATAATCCGGTCACCTCGCGGTCGAATCGGGCGGCGAAAAAATCGGCGGCCTGCTGCCGGATTCGTTCGGGGTAAAAGGAAAAATCTTGCCAGCCGGAGCGCAACGGTTCCATCACCGACACTATCTCATGGGGTGACTGGACCCAGCCCGTAGTCAAAATATCCTGCGCCGCCATGTGCAAGTGATAATCAAAGGCTCCAGGGGTCTGGTAGTTGCGGATGCGGTCCACGGTGGCAATGACCATGATCTTCTTGCCCGGAATGAATTCCCGGTCAATGGCCCCGGGGACCGTGAGCCGGACTTTGCCCCGGATGGGTTGGAATTCGGCGGGGGCGTTGTGGTCGTGCACCAGCAGCGCTTCACTGTCCAGATTCCATCGGGTCCGCTCGCCGTCATATTCGGCCATGGTCAGCATCCGGCCGACCAGCGTCACCTTGGTTGGCTGGGTGACCAGGGTGGCGATATGGTGCGGATCGTCGACGGGTTGCAATGCCGCATAGGTATGCGCCAGACCACTCAGAAAAAAAATGAAAAGTACTGCCAGGGACCGCTGGCGGCGGATGAACAGGAAGGCGAGCAGGGGCAGGGACAAAGGGGCGGCGACAATGGCCAGTTGTCGCCAACTGACCGGCTCCCAGGAGGTGAGATGAAAAGCGACGCTGGCACCGGCAATGAAACAGACCGCAGCACTGACCAACAGGTTGTCGGTGCAGCGGCGGATCAGCTTTTCCATGAGGATCAGGAGATCCTGGACAGCAGGGGGGCGATGGCTTCCAGATGGTTGCGGACCACGCCCCGGTTGGCTAAAACACAGGCCCGAGCCGCTTCGGACATCGAACGCCGCAACTCGCGGTCAACGAGGAGACAGAGCATCTGGTTGTACAGGCTGTGGTCCGAGTCGACTTGGTTGGCGCCGCCGCAACAGATCAGTTCCGCGGCGATCTCGGCAAAATCCTCCATGTGCGGGCCGAAAAGGACGGGCACTGCGGTCGCGGCCGGCTCAATCGGATTGTGACCGCCCGCGGCAACCAGGCTGCCGCCGACAAAGGCCACGTCGGCCATGGCATAGCACCCGGCCAACTCGCCGATGGTGTCGAGGATGAGCAGTGGTCCCCGGTCCTGGTGCTCAAGGCTCCAGCGGCGGCAGGTCAGGCCGTATTGGCTGGCGAGTTCGACGATTTCTTCGGCTCGCTCGACGTTGCGCGGTGCCAGCACCAGTTGGAGATCGTCGATTTGGGCCAGCAGTTGCCGGTAGACCTTAAAAAGGATGGCCTCCTCGCCGCGATGGGTCGAACCGCACACCCAGAGCAGCGGAGCCACTGAAAATCCGTGTTGTTCCTTCTGGATGGCAAGGGCCCCATGGTTGATCGTTGCCCCGCTCAACAGGCTGGTGTCGAACTTGAGATTGCCTAGGGTAACAACCTTATCCCGCGCAACCCCCAAGGTGACCATCTGGTCCGCATCAACGGCGGTCTGCATGGCCAGCAGGGAAAACGAACGAAACATCGGCAAAAAGAAACGGGAAAACCGGCGGTAACGGGTCATGGAGGCCGCCGAGATTCGGCCATTGACCAGGACTGCGGGGATTTGCCAGCAACGGAGGCGCCGGAGCCAGTGCCACCAGAAATCGGTTTCCACCAGCAGGAAGAGCTCAGGCCGGATCACCTGGAGGAAATAGGGTGCCACCCAGCCCAGGTCCACCGGTGCGGCCAAGATGAGATCGACGTGGGGGGTGAGCAGCTTGCGGGCCACTTCCTCCCCGGCCCTGGTGGTGACGGAAAAGAGAATCCGCGCCTGGGGATAAGCGATCCGCAGGCCATGCACCAGGGGTGTCGCAGAGGTGACTTCGCCCACCGAGAGGGCATGGATCCACAAGGTTGGGCCGCCAGCCGGGGGAAGTTCTTTTATTTGCGCGGCCAAACCCCATCCCAACCTTTTGCCGATCCGGCCGCGATATTTCTTCCGCCAGGCCAGGGGGATGAAAACCGGCAACAAGGCCAGGGTCAGGAGCGTGGTGAGACAGGAGTAGAGCTGCAACATCGACAGGTTATCCTTCAATGGGGTGGCGCACTTTTTTGTTTTTGTTGTTGATACCAATATGTTGTCCTGCTGTCCAAGGAGAAGCGCCTGGGCGGCTCGAGCTGGGATGAGTACGGGGAGATGTTCGCATGTTTGTGCTCATTGGAGAGTCATTGTGGATTAAGCCGGTTGATGATGCTATGATGTTTTGTATGCCGATCTATTTTGTGAATTTTGTTCTTGCAAGGGAATAGCGTTTTTCCGGGGGTAAGTGTTTTTTTAGTTTTTTTGCGGAGACCTTGGCCGATGCTTGACGATATAAGTCTGAAAATATTAAATATATTGCAGGATAAGGCCCGCATTCCCAATATTGATGTGGCCCGGCAGGTGGAGATGGCGCCTTCGACGGTTCTGGAACGCATCCGCAAAATGGAACGCCAGAGGGGTATCGACGGCTACGAGGTGCGCCTCAACCCCGTCCAGTTCAACCGCCGCCAGATCGCCTTCATCGAAATCCGCTTCTGCTCGGTGGGCGACCTTCCGGAAACCGGCGAGGCCCTGGCCGCCATTCCCGAGGTGCAGGAGATGCACTATGAGGCCGGCGAGAATTGCTGTCTGGTCAAGGTGCGGGTGGACGGCCCCACCGAACTGGCGGCCCTGATCCGGGAAAAAATAGCTGTCATCAAGCAGGTCGCGTCCACCAGGACCGCGGCCGTTCTCCATACCTACAAGGAAACCGCGCGCATTCCCATCCGCGGTTGAGCACACGAGGTCCGCCCATGCCGATGTCCCAAGCCTTCAAAGATCGTCTTTTTCCGCACCTTCCCACCATCGTCGCCCACTATGGCACCCCCTTCCATGTCTACGACGAGGCAGGCATCCGCGAGACCGGCCGCCGACTTACCGAGGCCTTCGCGGGTATTGTTGAGTTCCGCGAGTATTACGCGGTCAAGGCCCTGCCCAACCCCGCGGTGATGGCCCTGATGCGGGACATGGGCTTCGGCTTTGATTGCAGTTCGGTCACCGAGCTGATGCTGGCCCGCCAACTGGGGGCACGGGGGGAGGAAATCATGTTCACCTCCAACAACACCAGTCCGGCGGATTTTTCGGCCGCCGCCGCCGAGGGCGGCTGCATCCTCAACCTGGATGACCTCACCTTGGTCGACAAGGTGGAGCAGATGCCGGAATTGATCTGCTTTCGCTACAACCCCGGCGCGCGCCGCCAGGGCAACGCCATCATCGGCAAGCCGGAGGAGGCCAAGTACGGGGTCAGCCATGACCAGATCATCGAAGCCTACCGGCAGGTCCGGGCCAAAGGGGCGAGGCGGTTCGGCCTGCACACCATGCTGGCCTCCAACGAGATCGACTACAGTTACATGGTTAAGACCGCGGCCATGTTGCTGGAACTGGTGGAGACCATCCATGCCGAGTTGGGCATTGACTTCGAGTTCATCAATATCGGCGGCGGGCTCGGCATCCCTTACCAGCCAGGGATCGATCCCTTAAATATTAAGGCCATGGGTGAGGAGATCACCGCCCTGTTCGTCGCTTTCAAGGCCCGCAACGGTTACTGCCCGGCCCTGTTCATGGAAAGCGGCCGCTATATGACTGGTCCGCACGGGGTTCTGGTGACCCGGGCCATCAACCGCAAAGACATCTATCGCACCTATATCGGCGTGGACGCCTGCATGTCGGCCCTGATGCGGCCGGCCCTCTATGGAGCTTACCACCATATCGAGGTCCTGGGCAAGGACGGCGCGGCCGGCACCGAGGTGGTGGACGTGGTGGGCTCGTTGTGCGAGAATAACGACAAGTTCGCGGTCCAGCGGGAGTTGCCCGTTATTGCCGACGGCGACATTGTAATCATTCAAGATTCCGGCGCCCACGGGCATGCCATGGGGTTCAACTACAACGGCAGGCTTCGGCCCCAGGAGTTGCTCTTGGGCCAGGATGGCACTGTGCGGCTCGTCCGCCGCGAGGAACGCCCCGAGGACTATTTCGCCACCCTGCAGTTTACGGAAAAGGTGCTGCGGCTGTGAGGGGGCTTGCTTGAACCTGCTGCTGCTCGATCCGGCTGAGCTTGATCAGGACATGGTCATCATCGGCGGCCGTCGGGCCGAGCATCTACTGCGGGTACTCAAGGTGGAGGCGGGCGATACGGTACGGGTGGGGGTGATCGGCGGTATGGTGGGCCACGGCCGGGTGGCGGCGATCGAGGGAGAAACCGTGCGGCTGGCAATCGAGCTTTCGCATGAGCCGGAATGCGGGCTGCACCTTGAATTGATCCTGGCCCTGCCACGGCCGATCATGCTTCAGCGGATCCTCAAGCAGGCCACGGTGCTGGGGGTACGGCGCTTTCATCTCATCCGCTCGCAACGGGTCGAGAAATCTTTCTTCCACAGTCCGGTACTGGCCCCGGAAAAGATTCGCGCCCTGCTCCTGGAAGGTATGGAGCAGGCCATGGACACCTGGCTGCCCGAGGTCCACATCCACCCGCAGTTCAAACCCTTTGTCGAAGATATCCTGCCCACCCTTGCCGGCCAGGGGCTGATCGCCCACCCCAGCGCGGACGGCGTCATGGCCGATCTGCCGCTGTCCGACGAGCGCGGGCAGCGGTTGCTGCTGGCGGTCGGCCCCGAAGGCGGCTGGTCCGACTACGAACTCGGCCAATTCCTTGCCCGCGGCTTTTATGGCTTCACCATGGGCAGCCGCATCCTCCATGTCGACACAGCGGTGGTCAGCCTGCTCGCCCAGTTGCGGCTCCTCTACGATTTGCGCAAACGCTGAGCCAGCTTGCCGGTCAAGAGGGTGAATTCCGGCAGCCGCATGGCCTGCAGACCGACCGCATAGATCGCCATCGCCACCCCTACCAACAGAGCCAACGCCCCGATCTGGGTCCACATCGCGCCTTGCTGCCAAGACGCGAGCAGTTGTTCAAGCCCCCATATCCCGCCGCACATCAGGCCGGTGGCCGCCATTATTTTCGCCAAGCCCCGCAGCAGATACCCAAGCGGATACCCGTCCAGTTTCCAGTAGAGCACTACGCTTAAAAATAGAAAGTTGAGGATCATCGCGCAGGAGGTGGACAGGGCGATGCCCCGGTGCTGGAGCGCATCGATCACCAGGAAAATGATGCCGACGTTGACCGCCACCCCGAGAAAACTGCCGATCACCGGGTAGCGGGTATTGTCGATGGCGTAGAATACCGGCACCATCACCTTGATGGCCGAATAGGCAAAGAGGCCGATGGCGTAGTAGATGAGGGCATCGGCGGTTTGGATGGTGTCGCTGCCGATGAAGACGCCGTGTTCGAAGATCAGGCGGATGATCGGCCGGGCCAGCAACATCAGACCGGCGGTGGCCGGAACGGCCAGGGCGAAGACCAGCACTAATGAGGAGGTGAAGGTCTGTTTGAGGCTGGCCAGATCCTTTTGCGCGGCCTGCTTAGCCAGGATCGGCATCACTGCGATCGACAGGGCCACGCCGAAAACACCGATCGGGAGCTGTACCAGGCGGAAGGCGTAGTTGAGCCAGGAAACCGAGCCTTCGACGCAGGTGGCGGCGAAGTTGGTGTTGACGAAGATGTTGATCTGGGTGGCCGACAGGCCGATGATGGCCGGCAGCATGAGCAGCAGGATGCGCCGCAGCCCCGGATCGAGCGGGTTGCAGGCAAACCGGAACCGGAAGCCGACCTTGAAGAGGGTCGGCACCTGGATCAGCAACTGGAGCATGCCGCCGATCAGGGTGCCCCAGGCCATGCCGGCGATGGCTGGCTGGCCGAAGCGGGGAAAGAGCCAGGCCAGGGACAGACCGCCGATGATCGAGCCGAGGTTGAAAAAGGTGGAGGACATCGCCGGCACGAAGAAGCGGCCCTTGGTGTTGAGGATGGCCATCACCATCGCTGCCAGCGAGACGCAGAGCAAAAAGGGCATCATGATCCGGGTGAGATGGACGGTCAGCTCGATCTTGCCGGGGATCAGGCTGAAATTCGGGGCGAGCAGGTTGACCAGCGGCTCGGCCCAGTAAAGGGCGGCCAGGGTGAATCCGCTGATCAGCAGGGTGAAGAACACCATGGCGTTGCCGGCCAGCCGCCAGGTGGCCTCGGCCCCCCGGTTGGTGTTGTATTCGGTGAACACGGTGACAAAGGCGGCGGAGAGCGCCCCCTCGGCAAAGAGATCGCGCAGCAGGTTGGGGATGCGGAAGGCGACGACAAAGGCGTCGATGGCAAAACCGGCGCCGAACAGGCCGGCAAAGATCTGTTCCCGGATCAAGCCGAGTACGCGGCTGCACATCACCGCGATGGAAACCGCGCCGGCGGCTCGGGCGATTTTCTCGGTGGATTTGGCGGGTTGTACTGCTGGTTCGTCGGCCATTGCTTGTTCAGTGTTTCAGCAGGTTATCGCTTGACTTTGCAATCTTAATACGAATATAACAAGGGCTCGTTTGCGCGGTCCCGATGGTTACCACGCCTGCCGTGAAAGCGCGAGGGCTTTTCTTTAATTTGCCGGCGGTGGGCCAACCTCGCGGTGGTCCGTCAATAAAACCGTGTCAGCCGTAATATTGCGTTTCGGAGCTCAAGGTGCTGTTCTCACGGCAGGTTGCGAGAATGGTCGGGTTCACCGTGAACGCCGATACAACCGTTGCATTTACTGGAGGACTTCATGCAGGACGTACAGCACATCAGGAATGTGGTTTTTCTTGGCCATGGCAACAGCGGTAAATCTTCTCTTGCCGAAGCCCTTCTGTTCACCGCCGGTTCCCTCAAACGATTGGGCAAGGTGGACGATGGCACCTCTTCCATGGACTTTGAGCCGGAGGAGAGCAAACGCAAGATTACGATCAGCACGGCCTTCAGTCAACTGACCTGGCAGAAAAACGATGTGTACCTCATCGATACCCCCGGTGATGACAACTTTTTCAACGAGACCCGCTTTGCCGCCCAGGTGGCTGACAGCGCCATCCTCACCGTGGGCGCGGTCATGGGCGTGCGGCCGCAGACCGAGAAATTCATTGACCTGATCAAGGAACACAACCTGCCTTGTCTGATCTGCGTCACCAAAATGGATCGGGAGCGGGCCAATTTCCAGAAAACGATCGACAACATCAAGCAGACCACCGGCCTTAACCCGGTGGTGCTGTACCTGCCCATCGGCGCCGAGGATCAGTTCAAGGGTGTGGTTGACATTATGGCCAACAAGGCCCTGCTGTTTGCCGACGGCAAGGCCGAAATCGCGCCGGTGCCAGCGGATCTGGCCGATGAGGCGGAGGCCATGCGCGAAGCCCTGATGGAGAGCGTGGCCGAGACCGACGACGAGCTGATCGAAAAATTCCTCGAAGAAGGCACCTTGAGCGAAGAGGAGCTGAAAGCCGGCCTGGCCAAGGCCATCAAGGAGGCCAAGCTCGCCCCGGTCTGCGCCTGTGCCGCCTTTGTGAACAAGGGTTCCAGCGTGGTGCTCGATGCCATCGTCAACCTTTTGCCTTCGCCTGACCAGCGCCCGGTGCGGGTCGGCACCGACCCCAAGGCCAAGGTCGAGGTCGAACGTCCCGGCACCGCTAATGCGCCGTTTTCAGCCCTGGTCTTCAAGACCATGGCCGATCCATTCGCCGGCCGTCTGACCATTTTCCGGGTCTTTTCCGGTACCCTCAAGGGCGACTCCTTCTACAATGCCTCCAAGTCCACCTCCGAGCGGTTTGGGCAGCTCTTCGTCATGGCCGGCAAGGAGCAGAAGCCGGTGGAACAGGCCGTGCCCGGTATGGTGGTGGCAGTGGCCAAGCTCAAGGAGACCACCACAGGCGACACCCTGTGCGACGAAGGCAATCAGATCATCTATCCGATGGTCGCGCCGCTGCCCCAGGTGATCGCCTATGCGGTCAGCGCCAAGAAGGGCGACGAGGAGAAGCTCTTCTCCTCCATCACCCGCCTGCTCGACGAAGACCTGACCTTAAAGCTCACCCGCGAGCAGCAAACCCACGAGACCCTCATTTCCGGGGTCGGCCAGGTGCATCTTGAGGTGGTGGGCGAGAAGATCAAACGCAAATTCGGGGTGGAGATGGAGCTGCGGCCGCCTCGCATCCCGTACCGCGAAACCCTGAAAGGCAAAGTCACGGTCCAGGGCAAGCACAAAAAACAATCCGGTGGCCGGGGTCAGTTTGGCGACTGCACCATCGAGATGGAGCCCTTGCCCCGGGGCGACCATTTCCAATTTCTCGACAAGATCGTCGGCGGCGTCATCCCCCAGCAATACCGTCCTGCAGTGGAGAAGGGCATCCTCGAGGCCATGGATCGCGGCGTCATTGCCGGCTATCCCTTTGTCGATCTCAAGGTCAGCCTGATCGATGGCTCCTATCACACCGTCGACTCCTCGGAAATGGCGTTCAAGGTGGCGGGATCACTGGCCTTCAAGAAAGGGGTGGTCCAGGCGAACCCGGTCTTGCTCGAACCGATCATGGAGGTGGAGGTGCGGGTGCCCAAGGATTTTGTCGGCGATGTCATGGGCGATCTCAACAGTCGGCGTGGCCGGGTGCTCGGCATGGACTCGACCGACAAATACGAGGTCATCAATGCCCACGTGCCCCAATCCGAGGTTTTGCTCTACGCCCTTGATCTCACCTCGATGACCGGCGGACGCGGCACCTTTTTGACCAAATTCTCGCATTACGAAGAGGTTCCAGCCCAGATCGCCGAGAAGATCATCGCCGAGTACAAGGAGCAGGCGGAGGAGTAGTGAGTGCTCTTCCCAGAGCGTACCGCTGCGGTGTCCTGACCCTGAGCGACAAGGGGGCGCACGGTGAGCGCGAGGACACCAGCGGGCCCCGCATCCAGGAAATGCTGCGGACCGCGGGGTATGAGGTGGCAGAATATCAACTCCTGCCCGACCGGCAGGAGTTGATCGAACAGGCCCTGAAAACCTGGGCCGACGAGCAAAAGCTCGATTTGATCGTCACCACCGGCGGCACCGGCGTGTCCCCCAGCGACCGGACTCCGGAGGCCACCAGGGCAGTGATTGAGCGGGAGATATCAGGGCTGGCCGAGGCCATGCGCATGGCCAGCCTGCGGAAAACGGTGCAGGCGGTCTGGTCGCGCGGGATCGCCGGTATTCGCGGGAAATGTCTGATCCTCAATCTGCCCGGCAGCCGCAGGGCCGCGGAAGAAAATCTTGAGGCAGTGCTGCCGGCCTTGGCGCACGGATTGGAAAAACTGCAGGGCAATGCATCTGATTGCGCTCAGATAGGCTCATGCGGCGAGTAAGGCGTTGTTGATTGCGTTGGGTTGAGGTAAATTTCGCCGCACCCTGCTCCTCCCGCGATCTTTTGAGACAGATAGAAGTTGGCCGTGATTAACGTCATGGTCAAAAGATTCTCGGAGT